>Ga0307507_10006819_pt1 | contig 17079 bp, 24 predicted proteins | sample 7_EM_MG_FD_207223 | JGI IMG/M metagenome (GOLD analysis project Ga0307507, IMG submission 207223) | Populus trichocarpa ectomycorrhiza microbial communities from riparian zone in the Pacific Northwest, United States - 7_EM | ecosystem: Host-associated > Plants > Roots > Unclassified | place...
TCGAATCATCACAATACACGTACTCACATACAGCACTTAGGAAATTTTAGTACCATACTGTGCGGTGACGCGATAGCAGAGTGACATCCTTTGTTAATATCACACGTACACATACACACATATACGCAAAAAACCACCATGGACACATCACAGTTTTTGCATGGTCAAGCCGATAGAATGGAATGTTGGGATGATGACCCCGACTTTGCAGAAATCGATCCAACCTTTACACAACCTCTACCTACATCTTCTCCCGGAAATAATAAGCGAGCAAGTCTTGACCACCGCGATCGTCGCGAATCCATATCGTCGCGAATGTCCATTCAGTCCAACAACCATGACTTTGACTCCCCTGAAAGTGGGGACCACGAGAGACAGGTTCTCCTGGATGAATCACCGGCGGCCGCGATCGCTTCCGCTATCAATGCAGGAATACCGATACCTGAAAATGTCCCCTCGTCTGCACTAATTGGAGGAACTATTAAGAGGCTAGGGACAACGAAGAAAGCGAGGAAAATTGCGACCCATGATGACTGGGGAGAAGACTTGGAACTGCCGATTTCGGGCATGTCACTGAAAGTTCGTGGTCAGGGGGGTCTCGAGTTTCCAGACACACTGCAGCAGATTTTATCGGAGTCGGGGCCTCCGTCTAGAGCGAATGTGATACTTCCACCGTCGGCTTCAGCACAATTGAATAAGTATCGTGAGGTGGAAGAAGACGATGACTTTTTTGCTGATACCGACGATCTCCCGACTCCGAGGCTCTCGCCCGCTAGACGTACTCTCCAGCAGCAAAAGTCTAACGCTTCCCTCCTGCTTACGCCACCTTTGTCCGAATCAGCCACTAGAGGATCCCCCTCAGTAGACGACGATTTCGAGAATGATTTCGAATTTCCCGCAGATGCTCCTCTACAATTGAATATTAAGACAGGTGAAAGTAACAGGCATCAGGTTCAGGTTTTGGATAGTGATTTTGAAGATTGGCCTGAGGGTAGTAGTTTGGGAACGAGGTTTGGAGGAACAAGTAGAGCAAGGAATTACAGTGGGGAGGAGAGACTTGGTTCGTCCATAATCTCGCCAAGCGTCTCGAGCGTTACCGCCGAGAGTGAAGACGAAGCACCATTGGATGGATTGGAGTTACCCTCAGGAAATTTACCAGATCTTGCAGTAATTCTCGAACGGCGAAAACGTGCATCGTACCCTATGGATGCTACCACCAGTTTTCAAACGAAAGAAGACCTAACACCCAAAGAAGAATTTTTTGACGGCATAGAAATCGGAGAAGGAGAGGAGGTGTTTGATTCGAGGAAATTAACGTTAAATCGGAACGTTAAACACAAGCCACCTACAAGGAAAACAAGCCCCGTCAGGAGGTCTGCAATGAGTCTAACTTTCACAACAAACAAATCAGCGATGACGAGTACGCCCTCTACCGGAATGGGGTCAAGGGGCAATAGACTACTTCACGGCCATCCAACGTTGGCGCCGCCAATACCCATATTGGAACCTGTGGCCGAGAGAGAATCCCAGCCTACAGCAGTTTCGAAACGGCCGGATAACCGCAATCGATGGTCTAGCGGAAGTACAATCAGTGAAACGAAATGGTCTGGAAAAGACGCATTCGGATTGAACATTCCTCCCCCCCCACCTATACCGCACTCCCGCACTTACACGGAAAGGCAGAGGGCTTTGGGGGCGAAAAACTCATTGCGGACGTTGAAAGCGTCTAATCAGGAAAATATGTCTAACACTAGTACGACAACCAATGCCCAATTGTTGAGGATGAAACGTTCAATGCCTAACATTGGTCGCACCCCAGCATCATCTCCAGCCAAGCAACCGAGGCCTCCAAGCCGCAGTAGCGCGGGTAGGCCTCCGAGCAGTGCCAGTCAAAGTAGACCTCCCAGTAGTGGAGGTACTGGCAGACCACCAAGTAGCAGTGGTCGGCCGCCATCGCGCAGCAGTGCAGGTAGGCCGGCTAGTCGTAATGAATCCTCGAGATCAAAGGCCTCTGGCGATAGGATGGACATTGGAGCCGGAAGAAAGCCGTCAGTGCCCTTCTTGCCGGCTGGGAGTTCAGTGAGGCAGAGTCAGCATATTTCGGCGAAGCGGTCTCGGCAAACGTTCGACTACAAAGAGTCTATTGCAGCTGAAAGACGCACAAATAGCCGTCTACAGCAGCAGACACCACGCCACTCACCGTCTTCGTCTACCGCATCGGCGAAGACAAAAAGAGCAACACCCACAGTTGCCCCGGAACACCTAAGAAGAGAGGCAGCCGCGATTGAAACGTTGACCCAGCCCACAAGGAAGAGGAACTTTGGCGATGGTACAGAACTAGAAATTTTCGATGATTTGCCAACTAGTGCCAAGCTTGAGAATCGGTTTGTAGTTACACCTGTGAGCCGCGGAGCGCCCAAGGCGATAAAACCTAGGGGCGCGCCTGTCCATGGGACTGCAGCAAGAGACGGGGAAAGTCCCTCTAAGAAGATCGACCTGACCAACCGCTCTGGGGAGGTTCCAAGGTTCGCTAGGGATACTAACGGTTTGCCCCCCTTCCCCACTCGTTTTCTCGAACCTCAATTACCTTTACTAATTTGCGTATGACAAAAATAGCGTCCAGGAATGCACGCGAGCAGAGAACTGGGCATCCACCATCTGGGGGTGGGGCCAATCCAACCATCAACCATTGGAAGGCACAAGTTGCCGCTCGCGGCACTGCAAGTCCAAAAAGCCGCCGGAAGCCACAGCAGAAGCCACACCTTATCAAGCCAATGGGCAATGTCAACAGTCTCCCCAAAGGTACGTGCGTTTGCAGTGTAACCTGCAACTGATAGGCTAAGCATACCATTGCATAATATTGATCCTTCGCTGTCTTTTTTTAATTTTTAATTTTTATTACCCATGTCGATCACTGTTTCTCGCTTACCTTCCTGCTTCTATACCCCTGTCGATCTGCAACGCGGGTTTTCCTGCATTTTAATGTTTCATGGGTTCTCGTCGGCTAACACGAAGTCACGTTATCATCATCCAGTGACCGCGGTTAACGGGATGACATATAACCCCAAGACATACAGGTGGGAAGGGAACGAGGGCGACGTGAAAGGGTTCGAAACACAAAACCCCACACCACCTCGCCCTGCCTTGATCGCCAACGTCAACCAGAATGCCTCGAAGCTGGGAATCCAGGTTGTCCGTGGCATGGTTTTCGACCCCTCAAGGATGTGCTGGCTCAAGGTCGATGAGGATCCCGATGAAGAGGAGCACGACCCATTTGAGGGGTTCGACGACCTCCAAGACCACGACATGATCAGCATCGATCGATACAGTGGGGGTATGGATGAGGGATTTGGAGGGGGGAATGTCTTTGGGGGAAGTGGGAGTGGTGCTGGGGTTGGTGGCTCTCGCGGGGCAAGGCTGAGCGGAGGATTTGGGGAGTTTGTGGTAGGGGAGGAGTTCGATGTGGGACCCGAGTTCGTCAGGCGCCAGCGTGAGGAAGAGGAGCGATGGCGGAGGAGGGTTGAAGGCTGGGTTTCCCAGGGCGAGGCGAGCAGGTTAGGCAACAAATGGGCCTTGAGGGAGTTGCTAACGGATCAGAGGTGAAAAAATGAAGGGAAAAAAAGGTCATCGGAAAGGGAACCGCTTGGTCGAATTTCCTTTGAGTGGGAAACAACTCCCCCCTTCCCCTGGGGGTGAAGGCAATTGGTTAACCGGGACAACCCCTCTTGTGTTCCGGTAATACCCATTTTCCCCCGCACTCTTTTCTTTACTTATCTTGTTGGGCCCATGTCTGTTGATCTTTTTTTCTTGATTCTTGTACAACAATAATCCAAGCTGACGTTTGTCACTTGGCTCCTACCTAACCTTTTCCTAAAGTTTTTGCCGTAAGAACTCGAATAAACGGACCTTGTGTTAGGACGTTGGAGCTGCCTCTCTCCGTAAGGTCTGGTGTTTTTTTCTTTTTTGTTTCTCTCAGGGGCAGACTTTTAGAGTTTTTCACCCCTTTTCCAGAGGAGAAAATTTCGGACTGCCTAGCACATGGTCTGTTTGTCCGAGTTTTTACGGTATTCTACTTGTACTATACTTTATTTCTCATCTGTAACTGGTATGGATGAGTGGGTGGGATCGCTAGTCCCGGTGGTGTGGTATATATTGTTCCTTTCTTTTCTTTCCTTTTCTTTCTCTATTGTTTTTTTTTGTTGGGCGGAACGGACGGATTTTACTTATTATACCCCACACGAGTTATGCCTCTTCTTTTTTAATCATTACTTTGATCCATCTGTCTTCTGCCCATTTGGCTCGGATTGTCCCTTTTATTTAGCGGTACAGTACTGGACTAGTATTTTTAAGGGTATTGGCACTCTTGCAAGCCCCAACCTTGTAGTTACTTTTTGTATTTTTATTTTTTGAAAAAGCTGGATTCAAAAAAATCGATAGTCAGCTACCGGATCTTGAGGCCGGCAGGCATGCGTCAGACAGGAAGGCGAAAAGTTGGCCAGTATTAATTGGGAGGGGAGCAGGAGGCGGTGAGGAGGGGGGAGCGTTTGAAGATAATCGATTTCAACCATATATTTAGATTTGCGTGACCCTCTTTTATTTTTATTTTTGTGCGCGGCAAACCGCTGTTCGGGGATGAATGATAGAAAAAGAAAGATGTTCTCTTGCTTGTTTGCTCGCTTGCTTGCTGGCTTGGTATTCTGCCAGCATTAAGGTAACTGAACACAACACGGTAGTAAGCAAGCACAGCACGTCGGAAGAAAAACAGTGTGCATGGGATGGGATACCAGTATCATAGGTTCCATCCACCTCTCCTATCGGAGAGAAGGGGGGATGCACTTTCACCAAAACTCCTACCCACGCATTCTCAGCATGTTAGGAGTAGGAAGTAAATCTTACCTATAGGCTATGCCAATATCCCAAGAAACAAGCCATAGTATAATACCATGGCACGCATCCGGGCTCCTTAACTTGACCTAATCCAACACGGAGGGAGGGAAGTGTAAAGTTGAATAGAATACCGATATAATATAACCTTCATATCGTATACTAGTAACGGTTATATTATAAGTATATTATATACTCATCTCCTCTGTCCGCCCCACGATACTTCCACTCCCCACCCCATTCGACCGCCAAACCAAGCGTAGGAGAACAAAACTATAATACCAAGCCATATTATAATGCCAATAGTCCTTCTCGATCCCACTGACCCTGACCCCTCCCCCTCTTCCTTTCACCCATTCAAAGATCAACACCTATTACAAACGTATTATACAAACCTCACCTCACCTCACCTCAACAGTTATCTATTTTTTTCCTTGGTGGGTGTATAGTAGTAGTAGTAGTAGTAGTCATAGTAATATTACTAGATTATAGTAGATGGGAGTTATATAATTACGATAGATAGATAGATAGATAAACAAATAAGCAAACAAACAAATCCTTATTATTTATTATTAAAGTTATCCAAACCAACCAAACCATCACGACATACTTACTATACCTATATTATTATACCTCCGAGAAAGAAAGAAAGAAAGAAAGAAAAGAAAAGAAAAAAAAAAGAAAAAGGAGCCCCTCCCTCCCTCCATATTACACCACTCACTCACTCACTCACTCACTTACTCATCCCCAAACCACAATAGTACTAGTACAGTACGATTCCCAGGTTCTACCGTAATTAATTAAATTATTACCCATCCACCCATCAAACAACCACCGCCGCAACTTTAAAAACGCAAAAACGCAACGGCACTCTGCGCGCATGCACTGCACTCACGCACGCACTCACGCATGCATGCGCAGTGTGCATATTCGTGTGTGTGTGTGTGTGTGTGTGTGTGTGTGTATGGAAACTTATAATAATACTGTCCTGTACTCGTACGAGGTTATGGTTATAGTTGTCCAGCTAAGCTAAGGTAGCTATGATTGTTCAGCCAGTGGGGTAAAAAGCAAAGTGGGATGGGTAGATAAGTACGTATTCTACAATTAGTTGCGGTGGGAAAAAAAAAACGTGGGATGGAAGAAGAGGAGAGGTGTTTATGGTTGGTAGGGTAAGGTAGGTAGGTAGGTAGGTAGGTAAGGAAGGGCTATGGGGTCTAGAACTTTTTTTTTTTTTTTTGTTTTGTTTTTATTAACTGATTAGTTCATTTATTTATTTGGTTTCCCCTCCCCCGCGCGCTTTTCGAAATGGCTGTTTGGGTACGATAGGTATTTTTATTTTTTTTGGAAAAGAGGTATTATACAGTATGGCACTGTATGATAACTTTGAGATAGGTGAGTATAGCTATGATATATAAGCAACTAATAGTCATGAGAGTAAATATAATAAGTGCGAAATTTTGGCTCCTCCTACCCTAGCTGTTCTTTGCTCCTTCGCTCAGTCGGTGAGTATCATACCATACGGTAGTGGGGGGGGGAGAGAGTGATAATAATACAGCAATAAATAACAAAGCCATAAAAAAAAAATGAAAATTGGTTCCAAAATATCGCTCGTATGATACTTAATTGATCAATGTGTGAAGGAGAAAATAAGCATTGATTGATTGATTACTAATATTCCTCAATCAATCAATTAATTTTATTTTGGTACTTGTAAATTCCCGAAATTTTGAACAATTAATTAATTAATTAATTAATGCTTAATTCCTTCTCCCCCTTATTATTATAATACTATTATGTAATATTTTGTTTTACTTTGTTTTTTTGTTTTTTTCAAAACGAGGTTACTGCACTGCACTAACCCTACCCTACCAATTAAGCCAATCACATCGAACCAGATGGACGGATAGGTAGACAGATGAATGGATGGACGGACAAACAGGCAAACAGATGGACAGAACAGACAGACAAAAAAAAGTTGCCAAGCGATCTTTGGTTCTCGATCCCGATTCGATCGGTGGAGGCGCGATGATGGGTGAATGGGTGGATGGGTGGATTTTCGGTCTGGATTCGGTTTTGTTTGTGCTCGTACTGTACCGGGTTGTGTTGAGGGTGAGGGAGTTGAAAGAGTGGTGTGTACGGTAGTGATCGGGGAAGAAAGAGAAGGGAGAAATGGGGGGGGGGGGGAAGAGAAGAAAAGTGAAAGGAAATGAAAGGAAAGGTAGAAATCTTTTTCTTACGGAGGGAGGATGGGGGGGGTTGTAATTATGGTATGCCGTTGTTGGTACCGGGAAGTAAGTGCTCAGTACGGTACTCGGTGAGTATTAGTAAAAAAATAAAAATAACCCACTTCTAATGATCCCATAACTGTACGGTACAAAGCCTCTATTGCTACGGATACAGGTGTTAACGATGTTTTCCCACCCTTTTTACAGCGACAGCGGCGCTCTTGGAGTAGGTAGGTACAGTATCATAGTCCAAGTTAGCAAGTCAAGTTAATTCAACAAAGACTACTTGTAGGGCACTAATGTACCCTTAGCAGTACTACGCAGTCGAAACATCTAATATTGTAGCTAGCCATCATACCATAATACCATAACTACCACCAGAGCAAATTATCCTATCTACTAGTACTATCCAGCGTCTATCTATCTATCTATCTATCTATCTATCTATCTATCTATCTATCAATCCACTATCTACAATCTCCCAATCCACCACTTATCCACCTACTAGTTTATACTCCTACGCACTATCATACCAGTATCCCAAAAACCAAGATAACCCTCCAAATGGTGAAACACCCCCCCCCCCTCTCTTCCCCTTCCCCTCCGAATATAATCCCCCACCGGGAGTGATAGGAACCCACCCATAACATCCATCTATTCCCCTCAAACCCCACGCCGACCAAACCAAGTCGAACCACCACCAAAAAAACACTCTTAAAAACCAAACTCCACAAAAAAACCAAAAACCACCGTATCAAAAAGCGGGTGGAAACGGGTTTAAGCTTCTTCCTTCTTTTTCTTTTTTCTCCCCCTTCTTCTTTCGTTTGTTACCCTTACCCTAGTAAGTCAGCATAAAACATCTTGGCGCGCACGTTATTTAGACTAACACGCAACACAGGCGCAACACACTCATCCCAGACAGCAAAAAAAAAAAAAAAAAAACGGCTTTCCAATTCTAGCTCTCCCGCAGCCTAGCTAAGAAAAACCTAACCCTAGCGGCGGCGCAACTATATCTGCACGCCTGCAGAGCACTACAAACAACCCAGATATCGACCAAACTTAAGATCCGAACGGAAACCTACTACGGTTGGAGCATCCTAACGGTAAGGTTGTTACCGACACATCATTGCTGAAGGGTATGATAGGAATAAATCAATATGGAGATTGTTTTACCCCCCACGCGAAATTTTTTCTTCTGAGGGTATGGTGGTAGTCGGCCAGGTAGGGTAGGGCAGGGTAACTAGCTACTGCTGTACTGAAAACCCCCACGCGCTCACTCGGTGGGAGGAGGAAAGAGAGTGGTTTTTTTTAGGGGTCGAGTTCCCTGGTAATCAATGATCCAACGTCAATTCCTCGATTTCGGTGGAATTACCCACAGCGCAGGGGGAAGGGGAAGGGGGGGTGTTTGTTGGTTTCTTCCGCGGTTTTTTTTTAAAAAAAAATTCCCCCATTTATGTTTTTTTTTTGACCTTCGCGGTTTCAATTATTTGGGTTTGGTTTGGTTTCGCGTATGTATGGATGGATTTGCGGCTGCTGATACTGCTGCTGGAAGGAAGGTAGATGGAAGGCAAAGCAGCTCACTTACCCCCCCCACCACCCTCACCATCTCCCAACTCCCCCAAGATATTCGAAACGAGAATGTGTTCGCGCTGTACTTACCCATTAATTCTCTTCCCTCCTTCCCTTACCCCCGTCTTCCCTCACTCGCTCGTTCACTCCGTTCACTCTCGCTTCGCCTCAGGAAGGCGAAAGCCCAAAACGGAGGAGAGGGTGTAAGCCAATCGCGGGATTGTCCGAGTAGAAGGGGTGGGGTGTGGATAAGGTAAAGGAAGCAAGAGAAAAGGAAAGGGAAAGGTTGGCTTGCTTTGCTAGTTAGTCAAATCACGTTGGGTTAGGTTAGGTAGTTGTCGTTGTCGTTGTCACTGTTGTTAAACCCGCTCACTCGCTCGTACTCCCGTCTCGTTCGTTCGATTTGGCGATTTGATCGATCGGGTGCAGATGCTGTGATTATCTTTGGGACTTTTTTATTTTATTTTTTGCTGATGTGGATTCGTTTTTTTTTTTTTGTTTTTCCCTCTCGCGGAAGGTGGGAGGGAGGGAGGTTAGGGTAATTATCGAGGTTGGCGTGATGGCGAGAGGCAGGTAGGAATGTAGGTGAACGAGTGAGTGAGGTGGTGAGGTGAGGTTGATGGAGGTGTGGGCTGTGGATGCTCATGAGTGAGCAGTAAGTAAGGCGAGTGAGTGAGGTGTTCGCATGGAGGTTTGCAAGTTCATGTGGGTGAAGGCGTGAGTGTGAGGTTGATCCTTCTCCTCTTCCTCCGTCCGGTCGTGGCCAATCCTATCTGATAATGAATCTCGCCCTCCTTTCTGCTTCCGACCATTCTCTCAACTTTTCTTTTCTTGCTTGGTTGTCCGTCGTTGTTGTGGATGGGCAACGTACTCTACCCAGAGAGAGGATGTGGAGGAGTAGGAGGAGGAGCTATAGCTTAGCTCCAGGCAGGGTAAAAGAGAAAAAAAGAAAAGAAAAAAAGTAAGTGTATCATAAAGCTAAGAGCAAAAATGTAAGGTCCCATATCTTTTTTTTCCCATCTCCCCCACCAAACCTCCGGAGAACTCATCGAAAAGAACGTTACCTCCGCAGCAGTACCATAGTAATAGCAATGGGGAATTATCAGCAGTAGCGGTAGCAACAGCGATAAGTGAACAAGTAAAAGAACGAGGGAGGGGGATTTATACACATTTCTCTCACATTTCTCTCCAATATATCATATGAGAAATCCAACTTACCTCCCCCCCTTCCCTCTGCCTTCATCACCTTCTTCCAGTTCCCCTTCCACCTCATCCCCCCAAAAAAATCTCCAAAAAAACGGGGACATCCCACCTGCCCCAATTGTGCCAGCAGTATTACAGGTGCCTATGCTGCACTCGTACATACTAGTAAGTTACTCGCATACCAGCGCCGGCACACAGTATACATCACGCCAAGAAAAAGAAAGAAAAAATCCAAAAAAAGAAACGAATAGTATAAAAAATAAATATTTCCCCAGCCAACCAACTAGCCAGCCAGTCAGTCTAGTCGATATCAAAACTCGTACCTTTTTCCACTTCACCACGAGTTCTTCTCTTTTCAGAAAAAAACTTAAAAAAGAACAAAATATGCGGGCATATACCGGTATATTCCCCCGGGGAAGTCCGAAGCCGGCGGGCCAAAGGGTCGAGCATGGAGGCAGGATTCCCCTCCATAACCTCAGCACATCCTCAATAGAAATTATGCAACCCCACTCCAACCAGCATGCACGCTCGGTAGGGGTCCAGAATGTGCGAAGTATGCCGCCGCAGTTGCTGCTGCTGTTTGTCAGGATGGATGGGAAAGAGATGTTAACGTAAGTGTAGTGAAGTAGTAAATATTAGCTCTTTTCCCTTCAACCGCATTCGGCGCCATCGGCCGGGATCTCACGTTCCATCCAGACATCCTTAAGCTTGGTGGTGGTGGAAGGGAAAAACGATAGATTGGCAGTTAGGCTATAGTAACCTAAAGGGAGGTGTTGTTTTATTATTCAAGCTTCCGATAAGAAACAACTCACTGTTTCAGTCACTTGCTTGCATAGGGTGGCATGAATTGCCTGTCCTCAAGGAGGCTAGTTCTAGTAGTTAGTAAGGCTGAAACAGATAGCTTTGCCGTATCAGAGCTTAGTATGGTATTCGCATCCTATCGTAGCTTCTACAGGTACGAGGGAGGGAACGGAGGGGGAAGTTACCTCAGGATCAAGCAGCCCCTTCATCAAACCCTTCATTCCCCACTACCAGCAAAAAAGCTCACATATATCCATCGAGATCCAATTTCTTCAAATGGTAAAAGGCAACGTAGACGCTTTTCTCTTGTAAACATTCACAAAGGGATCAAAAAGCATATTTCGGCGGCCGAATCCCCGTATGGGGGCGCTAAGGAATATATGTACACAAATAAATAGAAGATAAAAGTAAATAAAAAAGGGTAATAGGACTGAAGATAGAGAAAAAGGAATTTGAGAAGAAAAACGAATACTACACGAAAGCCCAGTATTAGTAACCCCTAGTCCTTCTCCCATAAACTGCCTGGCGACCGAAGACGCTATCCCAAGCAATCGGGGAAAGAGAAAAGACCAAGCACAAGAAATCCCAACACAAGGAGAAGAATGTAAAAGGGAAATGAAATGAAATCACAATAAACCTTGGTGAGGGGGAAACCCATCTCGACAAAAGTAAAGACAAGAAAGTATTTTTCTGAACTACCTCCACCGCTACCTGCCCCTCCCCCACCACCGATCTTCCCTTCTCCCCCCCTGTACGAAGCATTTTTTTGTTCCCCGAGCAGAAAAAAAGAAAAAAAGAAAAAAAGTTTTGGGACCAAGATAATAAGCCCCAAAAGCAAGAACTGTCAAGTCATTTCGTAGGAAAAAAAAAGCACCAATAGACCCCGGATAACCCCAGTAAAAAGATTCCATACATCCATACAAGCGTAATCCCATGAAAAATTTGGAAGCAATTAGTCCATTCGTTATTTTTTGTATTTTAAAAAGAAGTTTTTGGTTTATCCCTCTCTCCGCCTGCTGTTACCACCTTCCTCCCCCCGCTGTGGGGTGCTGCAAGGCTCTAGTAGCGTTGCCCGCTTTTCAGTTGGATAGGTCGCTAGGACCGGTTGCGTACATGCGTGGGTCAAGAGGCATCTCAGAGAAGGTGTAAGGGTAAGTATGAGCGTTTGCGGTGGCAGGAACGAGGTTTGAGGGGGGTGCAGAGGAAGACACCAGGGCCAACTGAGCCACTACCTGGTGACTGGGAGGTACGGTGCTCATCGGTGAACTCATGGAGCTCAAGGATGATCGGTGAGAAGAACTAGCGGAGGTGATGTATGTGGGGGTAGTGTCAATTGCTTGGCGGGCATTGTTTGCTACCGCGTATTCCAAAGGGCTACTGCGGCGGAGGGTGCAACTAGGGCAATTTCGGACGAAACGGGCAATAAGCTCCTTGGGGACCCTGATTGTGAAGAAAAATCAAAACGTTAGCCTGGGATTACTACAGAGTGGCGTCTAGGCTTCTTTGCTGAGGAAATGTGACGAGATGGAGAGAAGGGAAGCTTAACAAGAGAAACTTTCAAAAGGAACTGTGTTCATTTATGTTTTTTCTCTTCTCTTATTTTATTTTTTTCTTTAAAAGGAAGGGCATAGGAGAGCACTAGGCACCTCCGTTCTTAAGAATTTTACCATGGGACTTGGCATGTTTGCTTGAACAGCAGTAAAAGAGAGGGCTTTTGATTTTCCACTAACGTACCAGGAGTAGTATTTGCGGACTTGGGCTGAGGTCTTATCGCGTCCACCATGTTGTGCCTGTCCGTGAGAGGATGTCAACACATGGTAAAGCTGCTCTCTCACGGCCACCGGCTTGCCCTCATGGCAAACAACACCAACGTTGTCGTCATCAGGCACCAAGCGGAACATCTTCTTGGCCCAGAACCTAAATTGAGCAGATTCAATGGTTGTACACTTGGGATCACGGAGGACGGCTAGGATGTTATCATAGCGTTTTTGAGGGATGAGGGCTTTGTCCCTCTTCTTAGGGGAGAGTGAAAGAATGTATTCATTGAGAAGGTTCTCGAATTCCGCCTGAGTGGGGAACCCCTCTAGGCTGGTGGGTGTGTCCTCGAAGGCATTACCCATCTCAGACGTAGGGGAAGGCAGTTGTTGTTGCTTGGGGCTCGGGTTTGCTAATGTAGTCGCAAGTTGGTGGTCCTGCTGTTGGTGCTGCTGTTGAAGCTGGTGCTGATGCTGGTGCTGCTGGTGTTGGTGCTGGTGTTGGTGCTGCTGCTGCTGTTGCTGCTGGTGCTGCTGGTGATGGTGGTGGTGGTGATGATGCTGGTGTTGCTGGTGTTGATGGTGAAGACGAAGAGAGTTGGAATCGGATTGTAAGGAGGCGGACAGAGAGAGACCCCCGGATCCAGCGCGGGAAGATGATAGCTGTGGAGCGTAATGTAAGAGGAATCCCGGTGAGTATGGAAAAGTATCTCTAGGTAAACGATGATGGTCAACCATCGCTGATTGCGGCGCCATTGCCTGAGCGTTCATCATGATTGCTGCTGTTGGGGAAGCGAGAAACGAGCGTGGGACCGGCCGATTGAAAAGCAAATCTTAGATATAGAAAGGCGTTTGAGGATCGTTACCGAAGGAACACAGATCGTCCTAGACGAAAGATGATGGGTAGGCAAGGAGAACGGGAGGATTGGTAAGAGGTATTTAAACAGATAGGAGCAAGAGCAGGAAGAAGCAACGAGCGAGGGGATGGAAGTTGAGTATTACAGAGCCGGATGACTTTGTCCTAGTCGAACTCTCGATTCTTCTTGTGGGATTGAAGAGGAAGTTAGAAGATGGGAGGAGAGTGAAAGAATGAGGTGGGAATGGAGGTAGATATTAAACGAGCGCGAGGTGGGCCGAGAGTAGGACTGATGAGTGAAGAAGGAAGAGAGAGAGGAAGAGAGAGGGAAAAGCGTGAGCGAAAAAGGGTGCCTAATAATAATAATAATAATAAACTTGGATGCAGATAGTGCTATCGATACCAAAACGATAAAGACGGTGATGGGCGATGATCGGAGACCGAGCGTAGCATAAATTATTTTTAATTCCCCGAAGCCAATACAAAACGGGCACTTTGTTTTATTTTATTATATTTTACATTTTATTTCCCCTCCTCTCTTTGGGGGTTGAATACTTTGGGGGTTGAAAAATAAGAATAATTCTTTTTTTTCTTTTCCTTTTCCCTTCCTGTTGAAGGGGAAAGACAGCTAAGGCAGGCAGGGGAGGGCCGGGGTGGAGGATTATGTGGTGTGTGTGTGGTGGTGGTTGTGGTAGCGGGAGCAGTTTAGTCGATTTTGGGTTGTATGGGATGGTGGGATTATGGGTTGTGGTAAAGAGGTGGGAGGAAGAGCAAATTGTGTAGGGACAGAAGAGGCGGGCGTTGGAGCCGGAGAGTCGAGGGTTTTCTGTTGCACGACAGGCCCGGAAAGGCCAAACACAGGGCAAAGAGTAGAAGAGGAAGGGGAAATAGCAAAGAGCTTTGCCGCAGGAGAAGGAGGAGCGCAGGAGTAGTAAAACGTGGGATAATGGGTGAGTAAGAGAGTGCACACTACTAATTGTTAGTCCAGCGAATGGAGATCGAAGGCCAAGGGCAGAGGGCAGAGCCAGTGAATGTATATAGCTGCCTACGGTATTGTATCTGTAGGGGCCTAGAGTTACAGTAGGGTACCAGTACGAGTAGTAGACCTCCTACAGTAGGAAGCCGTGTGTGGGTGTTTGAAGTGTGGGAGAGTTCTGAATTCGCCTTTGCGTGCTCGTGGGTGCGTGGGTGCGTGTGCGTGGGCTTGTGCTGTCTTGGCCTCACGGGAGGGAGAGTGCTGGTGCTGGTGCGTGCCGGTGATGGGTGGCAGGCAAGCAAAGCAGCAGCAGCAACAGGGGAAGAGATGTGTGGTGTGTGTAGTGTTGGGGAAAAATAAAAAATTGGAGAAAAATAAAAAATTCTGTGTGGTGGCCGTCGCAGGCTCTAGGCGTGTGTACCGGTATGCAAGAGCCGTTGCTGTCTCTCTGGTTTCTTGGGGTTTTGCGGTCCGGGGCACGGATCGAGTCTTGATTGGCCAAGGCTATTGTTCGCTTGGTGGACGCACGCACTCGGGTGGGATGTGGGTGGTCCAAATAATTGCTGCGATACTGCATCCGAGTGGGAAAGATAAAACGTACAGTACTGTAAATGTACTCCAGGATGTACTCCAGGATGTACAGTACCCTACTGCACCAGGAGAGTATTCATGGTGTCCTGGTGGTCTAACTTGTGTACCATGGTGAAATTTCGTGTGTTCAAAAAAAGGTATTGCACAAGCACTGAGACACCATTTTCTGCGGTATGGCTGGCTCTGCCCGTAGCGAGCCAGCCAGTGGCTCTAAGCTCCCTGGCGGCAATCGATAAGTAGATGATGGTTCATGCACTCCATACGATAGAGTGCTTGTCTGCCTAACTCCCTTGACCTCCCTCGCCTTTTTTTTTTCTCTATCGATAAAGAAAAACATACATACAGTGCTCCCTAACAGAAAGAATTTGTTATATATGGAGTTCTACCATGTCCTACAAATACTTGTATTATACATCAAATATCAATACGTGTGATGAGGATAGGGTACCAGGGAATTCCGTAAATCCCATCTTCCAAGGGTACGGGCCTTGGCAAATTGCTTACCCAATCCAATATCCCTTGTAAACTCGGACCCGGAACCCACGGCTTCGACGCAGAAATGGGTTATTCATTATAGCGAGAGCCAAACCTCATACTTATATCCACTCTATACATATCTTATAAGTGCAACATAATAACACACAGCTTGGCCCAGGCATAGCATGACCACCGAGAGAGACGAAAGTACTGCAAGACGAACAGGTGAGGTGAGAAAAGCCCACCCCAGCTAAAAGCTTCAGCAACGTCGAGTGAAACTTGTTCGACGTTCACGGACTAGTAGCTTATAGTTGCATACCGGGTACGAGTGCAGTTGCTACAATTGATTTTTTGCTTTTCCCCTCGAGCTGAGGCTGAGGCAGGCTCTTCTCTTCGGGATAGCGTCCTTTTTTTCCTCCGTAAGTTAAGAATGCCTTCATCTTCCAGTAATATGTTCAATTCTACCCTAGATAGCGGTATCTTCCCCCCCCTACCTTTATCTCTTATTAGGTCCTTAACGCCGTTCCACTCTCGATCGCTTTGCTGTTCTTGTTCTCCACCGATACACCATCTCAAGCACCATCACCACCACCACCTCCTCCTCCTCCTCCAACCCCCCCTGATTTATTTATTTTCCTTTTCCTTTTCCTTTTCCTTTCTTTTAACTTGAATTCCGCCGCATCTCCCCACACAATTACGAATAACCCCACGCAGGTTTCGACTGCCTCCCAGATCTTGGAAGGGCCGAAGACTCGGAATGGTGCGTACGCAATGATTCGATCATTCGGAAGAGACAGGGAAGGAAAAAAGAAAAAGAACGCAAAGGAAAAGGAAGCAAGATACATAGAGTAAAAAAGCAGAAGGACAGCCTGGAAGTATTAACAGGTATCTCAGTAAAAAAAAATGAAAAGAGAAAAGAAAATAAAAAAATCTTCACTTTCTCCGTCTCCCAACAAACCCGTTCACCTCCGATATCGGGAGCTCCCCTTTAACATTTCTCTCGATCCACTTTCCCAGGCAGAAAGCTGAGGATGGGAAAACACACGAAAAAACAAAAACATCTCCCCAACCCCCCCATCCTCCCTTGACCGAAAAAAAAAAACCATATCCCCCCACAAGGCTCATTCACCCACCGCAAGGGTTTTAGAATATTGTACACACTGTCAAAATTGAAGGTTGAGAAGAGCCCCCGGTATACCCCCCCTTCAACTCCTCCCAATCTTTTTTTTTTCCCCTCCCATTACACACAGATACTCGGAGTAAGTTCCCACGCATAAGTTTCCCGTTCCCGGCTTAATTCGCATTTTGCCGAGTCCGGTGCACAGTGCTCGCAGTATATGCGGTTCCACGCCAGCCTACATATACCATACAAAACATCAACATCTATCTATCTGCTCGAGCAGACTCCCTCGGATTCATTCACAGACAACTAGCAATAGACCATTGGAACAGCTAGCTAACTCTTGGAGGAATATCTTCCTTCTTCTTTTTCTCTTGGAGAGAGAAGAGAAGCTTCCCCCCTCCTTCCCCGCTAGCCAATAGCGGGGCTTCCGTCATCCCATTTCATCCATCATCTACTTCTCAAACGGTTCCGACTCCTTACAAAGCATATAGCACTCCAATCCTTCAACTCTTCTTCTTTCCTTCCCCTTAGAAGTAGCGTCAGGTTAGGTTACGTTAGGTCAGTGCTTACAAGTTTAGTTCAAGCCCTGTAGACCCTTTTTTTTTTTTTTTTTTTTTTAC
>Ga0307507_10006820_pt1 | contig 17078 bp, 23 predicted proteins | sample 7_EM_MG_FD_207223 | JGI IMG/M metagenome (GOLD analysis project Ga0307507, IMG submission 207223) | Populus trichocarpa ectomycorrhiza microbial communities from riparian zone in the Pacific Northwest, United States - 7_EM | ecosystem: Host-associated > Plants > Roots > Unclassified | place...
AGGGACAGGGAAAGGGGAGGGATAGGGAGGGACAGGGAGAGGGAAAGGGGAAGGGGAGGGAAAGGGGAGGGACAGGGAAAGGGGAGGAGGGAGGGACAGGGAAAGGGGAGGAGGGAGGGACAGGGAAAGGGGAGGAGGGAGGGACAGGGAGGGGGAAGGAAGATGGAGTTGTGGACATCGTTGCGGTTGGTGGGTGGTGGGCACTCATCGCGGTTGGTGGTGGTGTTGCGTGCTCGTCGCCGTTGAAGGTGGTGTTGGGCAGGCGTCGCTGTTGGTGGGTGATGGGCGTTCATCGCCGTTGGTGGGTGGTCATGCTGGGCGGTCATCGCCGTTGCATGGTGGGTGATGGGCGGTCGTCGCCGTTGGTTCAAGGTGGTGGTGGGTCCTCGTCATTGTTAGGCGGTGGTGTGGTGGGTTCTCTTCACGGTGTGTTGGCCCTCGTGGATGGTGGTGGTTGTGCTCGTCGCCGTTGGTAGGTGGTAATGGGCCCTGGCCGTCATTTGTGTTGTTGGGTTGTCGGCATCATTGTTGGGTGGCTTGTCGATGTGCCATCGTTGCCTGCTATTGTCGTCCATCGGCGGTGTCGTGTCGTTGCTCGTGTTGTTGCCTGGTTGTGTTGATGACAATGAACGACGAATTGTTCGTCATCCATCCTTTGATTGCCATGTCGCCATCTGCCCAGACATGGCACCTGCCAGGCGCTCATTCACTTGCTGGGGCCGGTGACATGGTGTTGCAAGGTCGTTCGTGTCGTGTTATGGTGTGCTGTGGTGGCCGTGGGTCATTGGCGGCGGTTGTGGGTGGTGGCGGTGATTGGTGATGGTGGTGATGGGTGGTGCTAGGTGGGTGTCATGGATGATGATGGTGGTGTGAGGAAGAGCATTGTGGATTGTTGATGGCATCCAAATCGAGCGTCAGCATTTGCCGACGTTGATGAAGCCATGTATAACTATACTATTAAATCAATATAAATCTAATTAATATTAATAAATATTCTGGAGACCAGATTCCTGTGCATTCCGGGGAACATTCCAGTGTCAATTCCGGAATGAATGCATTCTGCTGGAATTTGTGACCCCCGGAATTGTAATTTTGGCTGATGTCTCTGCCAAAATTAATTCCTCCAGAATCCACCAGAATCTGCAGGAATGACCAGAATCTGGCAGGAAATTGAGGGGCATCACTAAGACCTCTGATGGAGGGGGGAGACACTGGTGGGTACTCACATGGTGTCCTAAAATCAATGATGAATGACAAATGCCGTTCATCGTTTTGTTTCATTTTCATACGCGGGCGGTCATTGTCATCTGTGGGCATGTTGTTTCCGTACGCGGGTGGTCGTTTTCGAACATGGGCGGTCATTTTCGTACGTGGGTGGTTGTCACGTGGTGGTGGTGGTGGCAGTCTGCTGTGGCCGGTCTCAGTATTTCATTGCCACGTCACTGTCAGCGACATGGCACCTGGCTTCCCTGTCAGCAAAGAAAGTGGGGGGAGGGGTGTGTTTACACACCTGCTGGTGGTCGTTGCGGCTAGTGACGTGGCCCCTCAATGTCGTTGGCAAGGGGATGGTGTTGGGCACTCATCGCCGTTGGTGGGTGGTGTGTTGTCATCCTGCTGTTGTTGTGGCATGGTCGTCATCTGTTGTGGTTGTGGTTGTGGTGAGTCATCATTGTTGTCGGTCGTGGCTGCTGATGTGGCATTCTGGCATCGTTCAGATGGTGTACCGGCATGTCCAGGTGGTTGTTGGTGGTGGGCGGTGGTGTGGCAACAATGGGTGGGTGTTGTGGGTGGGCGTCATGAGTGGGTGTTGTGGGTGGGCATCGTGGGTGGTGGTGGTTGAGGAAGAAGGAGGTTGTTGTTTGTTGACGTGTTTGTTGATGCCCAAATTGAGCATCGGCTGGGGGGTATAAATTTTATTAAAAAGTTTTTGCACTACAAGATTTCAAATTTCAAATGTAGGCGGATTTTTTACCCACTTGGACAAGCATAGAGGATGGGGACTTCACTCACGAAATCCCACTCGATACATGACATGTGGACGAAAACATTCGACACACTCTTGGCATCAGTGTGTCATGTTTTCGGCCGGAGTGCCGCTCTTTTCCTTGTGTGTCATATCCCTTTTCTGTGTGTGTGTGTTGAGTCTTGTCCATCCTGCCCAGCGCCCACAAACAATTTCCCAATTTCCAGAAAGGACACCAGCATTCAGACAAGTTCCTGCTTCCTTAAAGGAAGTACCACCACTTTGCGTATGCACATTGCTCGGTGAGTACCAGAACTGTGCGAAACTTGGTATAACACCCCACCCCTGTGCACTCTCCCATGTAGCCATTGAAGGGAGCAATGATAGGTGTGTATTTCAACGTACTTACTTCATTGTCAAATTTCTCACTTGATCCCCCAAAGCCTCCATCAATCAAGCCTGGACAATGTTATCACCCGTGAACCAAAGCAGCCAGTATTCACAACTGCTGGCTTACTGGACCATCTTGTTGAGCTGATCGTTTGTGAAGATGAGGTATGTTTTTTGATATCACGATATGTACTGCGACTCACGTACTTGAAAGGCCTTCCGTTTGGTCAACCAAGGCCCCTTTCGTCGTCTCCTCAAATTTTGTCGCCCCTCCCTCACTGGAAAGGATATCCCCCACCAAAAAACAGTTCAGGCTGAGATTCTGCGATGCGCCGACATTGCTGAGGAAAAGGTCTGCGAGAAGCTAAAGCACCTTCCTTGCAAGGTCTCGTTTACCTATGATGCATGGACCTCGAAGCCTGGGGACCCATATCTATCCATCACTGGCCATTACATCGATGCTCCACCTGGCCAGCCAATTGAGTGGAAACTCAAGACCGAACAGCTTGCGTTTGAGGAGTTCAAAGGCCGCCACACAGGTAAAAACATGGCCAAAATATTAAGCTGCACTGTGGAACGCTATGAGCTTCACGGAAAGGTTGGCTTCACTGACCTCCATTGTATATGACCTAATGAATTTTGTAGGTTGGTTGGTTTATGAGCGACGGGGCGTCAGTGAACCGCACTACACTGCGTGAGTTTGAGAAGTTGTTAACAGACTCTGATGGGAATTGGTCAGCAGCGGAGCATGATATTTTGTATGTGTTGGTTATCTTCATGGCTAAGCGCTAATTGATAATCGTTTAGCAGATGCATGGAACACTCCCTTCATGTTGCTGCAAAGCACTTTGTCGAGGCAGTCGCCCCCACCTCTCCTACTGCCATACGCAAGAAAGTCAAGGCTGCCATACAAAAGGCCAAAGCCTCCGGTACGCTGGATTTGAATGAGGTGGACGAAGCCCTTTCCGACGTCGACTTGCTACAAGACTGGGATGTCAATGGCGACGAGAACGACGGTCCGGATGTTGATGATTCGGATTTGGACGACTTTTCATCCGGCGATTCACTTGGAAAGGCAATTGCCCTCGTGAAACAGGTGCGTTCTATCTACTTGCCACGTTTTTTTTCGTCTATTGATCATATATTCAGATCCGAAAGTCCCCTCAGGCAAGGGTCTTCTTCAAAGAATCATGCAAACAAGTTGGCGTTCAACCCCTGGAGTTATTGCTCTGGATCTGCACGCGATGGGGATCTCTCTACAAGTTTCTTGATCGCATTCTGCAGCTCAGAGGGGTGTGTCCTTAACAACCAATTATTTCATTTATTATTCACTGTCATTTACATTCAGGGGACCGACCAATTTGTTCTTCTCGCAGACGCGAGTGAGAGTGTTCCCAATCTGGCACATGGACATACGTATGCAGACTTTCAGCTTACAAAGAAGGATTGGGACAGGCTTTCGGTTATTAAAGATGCGCTTCGAGTGAGTTTCTCAGCTTTTGTATCACCTTCTATGAACTAAAAAATCGAGCAGGAACCATCTGACATTCAGCAAACGTTTTCAAATGAACGCTCACCCACTGTCTGGCGTATAATCCCATCGCTTGAGTTTCTCATCAAGCATTGGGAGTCCATGATTCCTCAGCCCAAGTTCCGAGAGGTGAAAGATGCATTGCAGGAAGGTATCGACAGTTTAAAAAAGTGGTACCGTCACGTGGATAGCACGTCAGCCACATATTTCATATGTCTGGGTACGTTTCATTTTATATCACATTAGAGCGCCGCTTCCACATCGTCATGTCTGATTTTCAATTCCAGTTCTTGATCCAAATGTTAAGGATCTCTACTGTAAGCATCGTTGGGATGCGGATCAATATGAGGCTGGTATAGCGAGGCTTGAAGAAGTGGTGAGTACTTGACCCCCTGTTGAACAATCACTTTGTGCTTAAACAAGTTTCTAATCCTCAGTTTGATGATTATTATGTGGCCCCTGCCAGTACAGCTACAAATTGTAATGGATCAAATGGCTCAGGTGCGTCTCGCAATATTTCTCACAAACTGGTGAAATCTTATAACTCGCGGATTATAGCCTCGGGCGGCGGAACGACGCCTTCTATTCTGAACACGAAACGGCATTTCGTTACGGTGGTTCCTTTCTGCAGGAGGCTGTTCAGTCTTTCCAAGAACAAGATAAAGCAGGCAGAAACCCATGCGACGAGCTTCGTCAATATCTGGAATCTGGACCGGAGAGAACAGAAGATGTGATTGTGTGGTGGGGGGTAAGTTAACTCAACTATTTTGAACTTTCGTCGCAGACTCATTCAATTCACTGCAGCACCAAACCAACTCCAAGTACCCCACACTCAAGCAGATCACTTGTGACTATCTTGCGATCCAGGGATCAGCCACACCATCGGAACGAGCATTCAGCAGTGGGGGGATCACCGGTACCAATTGCCGAAGCAGCTTATCGACGCGAATCTTCGAGGCCTTACAACTTCTCAAGAGCGCTTATCGCAATGGTCACATTTCAGCCGGGAAAGAGGCTGCCATGCATATTGATGCATTAATTCAGGGCCTTGAGGATCAGAAGGAGGGTGAAGATGATATTTAATCTATCGTGTTCGTTGTAAAACATTTTTATACATTTTACAAACATTCTACATTCGGTTTGAGGTTCAAACGCTGCTGAACGGGAATGGAACCACATCAAGAACCGAACCTTACATTCGGTTCTCAGTTCTCCACTTTGCTCAGAACCGGACCAACAGTCCAGTTCCCCATCCACCGGGATTAGCAAAAAAACTGAACCAAACCGAACTTTTCCACCACTAACGACGACCCCCTAGAGTGCAAGAACAACTTCAACACCCGTGAAATAACGAAACCGCTTACGTTTGTCTGAAGCGACACCACTCCAAGGTCTCGACAGCGAGCACCTTACTACAAAACAGCAAGGTAATTCGAGTACATGGGCATGGGCATTCTAGAAGTGATCGTAGGGGATGGGAAGCAGACATGTTCAATAAGTCATGTACAGCACCACTCCACTGATGAAACTTACGAACATTTTAACTTTTGGACCTAAGAAGGTATCAGGAAATCTTGCAATTCATTGGTTCAGGCTCTTCCTACTCAAACCCGTTTTTGATAGATTTGCTTAACCGAGACGCAACACTACAGTCAGGGGGTTTAATTAGTCTTATAACTACTGTATTTTTCTAACTCCTATACCAAAAACTGATTATTCACACGTATAAAATATTTATCTACAAATGCTAGAACCTTAGGGTACAATTTGATGTCGAGAATCATACAAGAAATTGAATTTTGTAAAAGATCACGGATGTCCCATCAAGCACATGACATTTACCGATTGGGAGAGTGGTCGTGGCGGACATGCGGCTGCCTCGCGCTGCTAGCTCAATCCTTCTTCCAATTACCGCTATGTCTAACAAATGGTCTTCCACTACTGCCTCCACCATTAAACGTCCCCGATCTGTAAGTAATCAATTTGTTTTGCTGATACACCCAGTAACTCTTCTAAAAATAGATGTCATCACCGAAATCTACGAAACGATCTTGCCCAAACTCTGATAGAGAAATCCCTACGCCCACCCCCCATACACTCCCTTCATCCATCAGATCTGGCTCCGGCACTCGGGTTAGGGGTGAAGAAAAGCGTAGGGCTCGGGAGCTGGAGCTGGCCCAAATCAGGGCAAAGCATTTTGTCGAGTTCGCGCAGGTCATCGAGGTTCCCACCACCCTCGCTAAGTTGAAAGCGGACTCTGCCAAGGCCAACAAGGAGGACCTGGAACTTATCTGTAACACAGTTCTGGGACCTAACCAACCAGCTCAGTGTATATCAGCAAAATTTGTTGCTGAAGATGGTGAAACCCTACTTCTTTATTTTGGTAGGAGGATTGTACAGAAAGGGATGAAACCGCCAGTGTGTCTCTACTTCATTACTTATACAGTGGATCTAATTTAATATTTTCCAAAGAACCCCATCAAGCTAACTGACCAGTATCGTAATCGCACAGAGGCGGATTTTGAAAAGGCACTCAAGAAAGAAAACACCAGAGTGACGTTTGATGGCCTGCATGTCAGTTTATGGCTATTTATTGCACAGTGGCTCTCTTATATTTCTTCAGAAAGATAAAGTCAAGTGGTACCACCTCTGTACACAAAACTTGGCCAGAACACAGCAACTTCAGGCCAAAAAGGATCCGACGCGCCACTCAGGTGACAACTCCATGGCCTATGATGAGGAGGAGCGGCCTGGCTATGAGTCCGTGGAAGAGACTCAGAGCATGGAACATGCTGGAGTCCTCCACCTGGTCCATGGCTGGATCCAACAAAGCCAAAAGGGAAAAGTGAGTTCCTCAATCCATTTCTTTCATTCTACGTTAAAAACTAAAAATGTAATAGGGACTTTTTATCTCCAGGAGCATGACGAAAAGCAGCAGCGCCTTGGCTGCCATCACGTCGTACTTCCATTTAACACGTGATGTCGCGGCGGCCGTCGCCGTAATGTTTGAAGTCGGATTTCCGGATATATACCAGAAATACTGTGAAGCTTTCGATGCTGGTGTCTGGATTATGGAGGACCCTGGCCCATTTTTGGCATGCGCCCTTATTTACAAACTTCAAGGTAAGGTACACAAGGACAGGAAGGACCTGGGACCTGCTGTATGTTTTCCGGTTGGGTATTTCGACGGTGGGGAAATGCTTTTTCCTCAACTCAGAACCAAACTTTTGTGAGTCATTATTTCCTGTATCACCATAGAAGCTGAAAATAGGTAAGGTATGAACCAGGTTCTGTGTGCATATTTTATGCAAGCTGCATCTACCACAAAGTTGCTAGGTTTATTCCCCACACTTACACCTTTGCAGACCAGGAAGAGAATTTAACTCCAGGAAGGATTGGCAGTGTTTTCTTTTTTCCTAAAGATAGTTTTGACATTTTAGAAGGGAAGGAAAGGGGGTGGGGGAGAAAAACCAATTTTGGAAGGAATGAGCACCTCATTCCTGCCAGAAGCTCATAGAAACATTAGGGCCTGTTCGGAAACAGTTCCAGTTCAAAGTTGCTGCCAAATTAAGCCTAAATACAGTGTCTTGCAAGTCCATTCTCCAACTTTCGTAGATACCGCATTCGGTTATGCGTTTATCTCTGTAAGCATAAACTATCTGCAGCTATATAACAAGATGGTCTTCTGTCTGCTTGCTCATCTCCTGTCGCAACCAGAGCATGTCGACGTGAGCATACTTGGTCACGGCAAAGGCAGGTACATCTCCTGCAGTGCTTTGATAGTTCTGGTGGGTGTAAACACATCCTGTCAGGGGAAAACTAAGGGAGAGGAGGGATGTTTGACTTTATGGACTAATACAGGTAGTGTAAGTTGCTAGAAACTACGAAATGGAACTGTTGGTAGATTACTATGATTAAATCCCATGTTGACAAATTGGGCAGAGGTAAAATGAAAATGTGAAACTTGTCGCATACTCCACAAACTGAATGCCCAAATTTTCTTTCCAGTTATCAGGGAGGGTACCTTCCTTGATCCACTTCCTCATTTTTTCAATCTTCCTACCAGATCCCACAATGCTCCACTCATTTGAACTCATACCTAAGTCCCCCCTCATAATAGGCATGTGGGCGATCTTCTTTGACAGCGGTCCTTGGAAGGGCCGCTTGCTAAGCTCCACCATGCACTTGGTGTCGAACCACCTAGCACAGGGACGGCAGTAACGTTGGGTGGAGCTGACTGGGCTATATGGATTTTTGCATATACAGTGCTCAGATAAATTCTGAAAGATATATTCATATTATTATCGGACCAAAAAAAAAAAACTGACCTCTAAAATCCCCCTCTCACAGTCAAAGGTGAGTTGAAGTTGGTAAAACCAAGTATCGCTAGGAATAGCTTTTTGAAGGAACTTGTTATCCTCCAAAAAATGGACAGAGGCCAAGGCTTTATAATAATCAGATGAATTTCTGTTAAAGAATCATTGAACTAAGCACACCTTCTATGCACTCGTGCTTAATGACATCCATGTGATTGGAAGCAATGATCTCCACATCACCTAGGTAGCTATTTATGGTGGAGATGTCTCTAGAGAAATAAATTGATTGAATTATCAAATGGGGGGTGACATTAAAAACTTACTCATCACTGACAATGTCTCCCACATCATTCTCTACATCAGAAGGAGAATAAAACCATGCTACAATCAACAAACATGTTACGTCGTCCAGGTGGTGCATAGATTCCACCCTGGCTTTCCAGTAAGGATGGCCATTTGGGGGGCGGTTCTCAAGATCAACCCCCCTATGAGCCACAAAGATGCTATAGATGAAATTGGATTGTATTAATGATATAAAGAGAAAGAGGGAAGAAAAGTCACCAATCTCCCTTGACGATTCTTTCTTCCTGGTCCCCCCCTCAATGACCAACCGATCAATGATTGGCAGATGCCTGACTTCCCCAATTGTTCTTTCCTTGCTCTGCTTGTTTCTTGTTGTGCGTTTGGGCATAATGGTGGACAGGGGAGGGAAGAGAAATTCGAACAGAGTTTGAACTGTCACATGTGTCTAATCAAGTTGTCACAACCTTCGGAAACCTTCATCTACAATATCAATCACTTAAACCTTTTCATAATTGACAGGTGGGATTAAATTTTTATTATGTATATATAGTAAAGGTAACTTGTAGAAGAGTTATGAAGAATAGAACATAAACATATGTTTCATTTTATTTGCATCCTCATTCCTGTGCCCACTCCCAACATCTGGCGATGAAAAATATTGCCTTCAACCTCACATCGTCCTTTTCCTTCTTCCACACCACTTCCCATGGCCACACTTTAGAAACAGTGGTAATTGATTTTACCACCTTCCTAACCTTTCCCTGAAGCTACCAGAAGAATGTCAATGGGGGAAGATGAAGAAATAGGAAGGGAAGTATCACCTCAACAGGCAAGGTGGAAAGTGCATTTTTGGATGGAATTTCTTCCAATGCAAACTCCAGTACCCAACTCTCCAGAACACTCTCATAGCCAGGGATAGTCCATTTACCTTCCTCCTCTCTGTTTCGGGTTCGAAGCAAAGTTTGAACTTTTATTACCTCCTCAAAGAACTCTTGTATTCCAATGGCGTCATCAGGATCCATAGATTGGAACCCAAGAGAATCCATTCTGTTCAGCAAATCTTGGGGTGCGTACACTTTCGGGAGCTTGCCTACCTTACCAGACTTTTGAGGACTCTTGACAACAAATTCGACGGGAGTTCGAGAGGGGGAGGTATGGGAGGAAGAGGAAGTGGCACGTGAGGAGATGGTGCTCAGTGAGGAAGACATGGTACATGAGGGTGAGAAGAAAACAGTGCAGGAGGGAGGCAACGGAGGGCATGAGGAGGGTGCCATGGCACTTGATGCAGAGGACATTTTTTGCTGCAAAGAAGATGGCTTCTTCAACTTTTTTTTTTTCTCTATGGTCAAGCTGAGACGTTGGTGTCAAAAAAAGACGTCTGGATGAGGAAGGGGAAGGAGAAGCAGGTGGAAATACAAGCTGTTTGGATATAGTGGCTGAGTGATCACCAGGAGAGACAGAAGGCCAGCGTGGGAGGGAATCCTTAGGAGAGGAATCAATGAACACCTCCGTCTTTTGGTTTGTTCAAGGGAGACCAAATTTTTTTGGTGGGGAAAGGCGAAAGATAGGAATGATTTTATCAGACAGATGATTGTCTCCCAGGGGGAGATCGCTTGAACCACCTGAAAAATCAACAAAATGATCCCAAGTACTCTCCTGATCCCCAGGTGAAATTGAGTTTTTTACCTCAGGATACAAAGAGGTATCCATGTCATTATCTGACAAAGGTGGGATCCTACCCTCAGGATCAGACAATGCGTCCATGTCAATATCTGAGGAAGGCTGGGATGTAGCTCAATATGACAGTCAGTCAATTTCAGGAAGAGGAGATGATAAAAATAGATACCTGAGGTATTTGTAGTGACATTGGCAGTCTCAACAGGTGTTGGGTTGATGACTTGGGTATCCGAAAGGGTTAAAATGGGTGCTTCTTGAATGCCTAAAATAAGTCAGTCAGTTGATTATGTCCAGTGACTATAAATAAGGGGATGCAGACTACATTTTTGTAAAATTGGAATCTCCCCATCTGAAAGGGTAAGTTAGCTTTGGGTGGAAAAAATGTAAGACCAAAAGAACACATACCTTCAATATTAACATCATTGTGGCTGGGAAGCCTCACTTGAAGATAGAGAAACCTTTTCATACAGTCTGAGGTCAAGATAAAATAAAATATGCTAAAAAAAAGATTTATTTACGGTCGCATCGGGCAAGGTCGTCGAAAGGGATGCCGGACCTGTCAATTCTAATTCCGCTTTCATTGCGGTCATCACCTTTGTAGACTTTTACCCAATCTACAAAAATAAAATATTGTCAGTGGGGCTCATAACCAAAAAAAAAAAGCATAATGTACAGCTGGGAACAAGGTGCTCCTCCCGGAGACCGTGTTCCAAGCCCATACCTGGCCACCCTTCAGGCATGTCCTCTTTGTTCGGGAGGATATCCATCCAATTGTTTTTACCTGTGTTTAATAAGGAACATGCGTGAATAAAAAGGGGGCTGACAGAGGAAATTTACTGACGTCTCTCAGAGAAAGTTCGATATTCGGGATAGAACCAACTCGACTGCTCAAGCTTTGTGCAAGCTTCCTGAGTCTCCCTACTCACCCTCTCCATCTCAGTCCTCCACTCCTGTGTTTCCTCGAGGCTGCCTTCCCACATCTGACTGTCCCGCACCAAACCCTCCCTCTGTGCTTCCGAAAACGTAAATACTGGTCCAGCTTGTCCGCGATGTGATGTCCGTTTACGGGGGTGGAAGCCCTCATCCTCATTGTCTAGCATAGATTCTCAATATATTTATCACGGAAAACGAGTCAGCGGAAAGGGCTTACGTTTGCATTTATTGGAACCACCCACTGCAGGTTCCTTTTCGTCCAATGATGAACGGCACGTAACGCGTCCCTTTTCTACAGTAACCAAAGGTTAAACAATATATATTGTACAAAAACAAATTGGACACTTACTTTTTGCCTCCGTAGGCATTTGCGAAGGTTTGCGTTCACAAAGGTTTACAGCCTGAAGGTTTGTGATGTGTCATAGGATGGAAGTTTTAGGAAACATCAAGTGAATTGAAAGTCCGCAACGTTTAAACTCCGACTGAAGCAAACATTGGTTGCTTCCCTCGTCGTCGCTATCGTTGCCGCCTTGCTCGCTGTGCACAGAGCAAGGTGACGGTGCTGGTGACAACAGAAAAATTTACGGTGCATCTCTTTTCTTCTGTTCCTGGACCTGAATGAAGCGGATTGCAAGAAGCACACGGCATGGCCTGGCGGGCAAGTCGTCCTTTTTCACCATTCTTTCAATTACTTTCTTTTTTACTCTCTGTAGGGGTCCTTATTGGTGGAGAGGGGGGGTGTGGCAATCAGAGGGAACTACAGCCAAGTGAGTTTTGTCTTTTTCTCCACCGCTGAGGCTTCTTTTGCATCCTAGGTTTCCCCTATCCTATCCGTTGCATCGCCGATGCCCTGCTTCCAACCCCACCCCTTTCCCCTCAGCTAATGTGTGTCGCCCTCAATGCCTGCAGAGGGGCCTTACCGCTCTGCTACTGCCCGTCACCCTCGATGCCCGCAGAGGGCCGTACCACTCAGCTACTGCGCGTCGCCCTCGATGCCAGCGTTCGGTGTATGCCCAGGGCTTTGCGTGCTGATCTCATTGCAAGGCCCCATTTCCCTTTTCGGCGTTGCATCGCCGCTGCCCCACTTCCAACCCTGCCCCTTTCCCCTCAGCTAATGCGCATTGCCCTCGATGCCTGCTGAGGGGCCTTACCCCTCTGCTACTGCGCGTCGCCCTCAATGCCTGCTGAGGGGCCTTACCACTCTGCTACTGTGCGCCTACAGCCCCTACTTTTGGTATCCTAGCTCAGCCTTGTTGCTTAAGTAATCCTGTAAATATGTAAAACTTAATAATATGAAACCATGACCCTTTGATGTTCTGACCCTAACCTTAAAGGGCATCTGCCATAGATAAGAACTTAGCTTCATCGCAGGTGGAGTCCAGATGAGGATGATGATCATTCACCAAGCATGCATCTGTTACCGAAAAAGGCCCGAACTGCAGTTACTGGTGACTAAAGGTCGGCTCTTCTCTTCTCTTCAACTCAACACTGACTTTATTGATTAATCTTTTAGAGTACTGCTTTTTTTTTTATTTGGTGCATTTTTTTTGTAGACAGGGCATTGTCTGGGTCCATAGGTAGCTGTACTACTGTTAAACAGTATTCTAATGCCCTGGAAGTAAGTGCGTCCATGATTATTAGTCATTATTCCTATATAAGGAAATGTGGTGGCAAGGGCTACAAGGCTGATAAGCAAATCGGAGACAAGGCGGAAAAGCTTCCTCTTCCACACTGTCATGTCAGACCCAGGCTTGGAAGAGATCAAAACTAATTATTGGGTTTGTCGACACACTCTCCAATGTCACAAACAGACAAGATCCAAACATAGGACAATGTTTGAACAAGGGGGTTTTTTGGTTCAAAAGTAAGCTCCTCTCGTGGTACAGAACAGAGCTCACAATCAGGAGTAGTGCTGGTTCCGGTTGGAACAGACACCATGAAATTCACACCTGCACAACGGAGGCGCCTTGTCACCCTGACGGCGTCGCACTGCGCGCCCACCCTATTCATCGGGAATTCATTAAATACGCTGGGTTATTCCTGAGAGGTTTATTGGGTGATAAGACAAAGGAGGGTGTGGTGGAGCAGTACCGTAAAAGCTGGGCATTTGTTTACGGGGAAAGGCTGTGCGATATCCAAGCCAACGGTCTACCCCCAGATCACTCTTTGGACCCTGCCTATCCCCGGAGGCCAGAGGCTACTGATGCTCCAGCGCCAACTTCAGCATCTGCCTCCTCTTCTTCTACGCCTGCAAATCCTCCCACCAAGGAGGATAAACTCTTGTCATTCCTCTGTGAAAATGCCTTTGGAATCAAAATCAACCATGTGTTCTCCTCAATTTCTGGGGGTTTAATCCCCAGTTTCCTACCAAAGGCCACCCCCTCCCGTTCTCTACGCGTAACCATCGTCGAAAACCCAGAACATCGATTGAAAGATGAAATTAATATCCACGGTCCTTTCTCCACAGAAGCCCAATTAGACGAAGAAATTTATCAGAGAATCTCCAGCACCCTGCCCAGATGCATCAAGAGAATAAGTGAGGGCCAGGGAAAAGTTACTTGCAAGATCTCCTCCTGGGTGAGTGAGAATAATTCCAACTTATTCTTATTTACTAAATCAAGAGCAGCTGTTGCTAGCTACGGAAATGTTAGAAGGGGGGAATAGCTGGGAGGTAACCCTTGTAGATTGGGAATCTTTTTTCAAAGTCATGGTGGAGAGGGAGGGAAACCCCTCTTGGAGAATTTTATGGGAGCTTACCGACCTTCTGGTAGGGGGTTTAAACTTTGATGTAGATTTTATGTGAGTCTTTATAGAATACCCTCCCTCACCTGCTAAAATTCCTTGTAAGGAACCCGGAATCCTGCTACGACTTGATGCCTACTACTGCCAGCAGGTATTATCAAAGCTCAACCTTACTGGCATCTCGGCTTACGATCTGGCCTCCCCCTCGGGAGCTGCTCATTTCTGGACAAAAGCTTGAAACCCATCATCTTCTCAGCAAATGCGCCCAGGCTTTGGGTTACTCCCACCCCATCATTATCCCTGTAGAAGAGGACAATTTGGAGTCATATGCCTCCAAAATAGGCAAGGGGGAGATGCTTGCCGTTTTGAAGAGAGGTCACAGTGGATGGTCGAACCATCTTATTACGCCCAATACCCCCCACCCTGTCGATGAAATCAAGGCGGCCCTAGATACGCAGAGACAAACCTGGGGGGTTTCCGGTCATGGATTCAACCAGCCGCGTTGGTTTTGCCAGCCGTACATGCCCCTCTTGATACACCTAGGGGAGCTTAGGACTTACCTTGTCAACAGGGTGATTTATTATACAGTGGCAACAACCCCCAATATATCAGATCCCCATGAGCTGGAAATGGCATCTGGAAAATTTACGCAACCGTTATCTTTGTTCAAGTGAGTAGCCAAAGTTCTTGAATTTGGGATCTAATGGTTCGATTTGGCATTTTCGGCTATGACAAGGAAAATCTAGAACATCCAGGCTGGCTCACTTGTGGCGGTGATGATGGAGAGAAAATGGACCCTCTGCAATTTGCCGCCGACGACACGTACGAAACATTTGTGTTGGGCATGATGGGAATGATGGTTCTGGCGGAGGAGGCGAATTACAAAACGCCCTCTGGAATAAGGGTGTTCACTAGGTGCGATGTCTCTGTCTATAGAGACTGCGAAAGGCAGGAGTACCAGTATTTTGTCAGTGAAATTACTCGCTCCTGGAGTACCTGCCTCTTCTACCCTTGGGCAGATCCGGAGGGGACGGGGGACATCATGGTAACGCAACTTGCCAAACTCCTCCACCACCTCACCTCCACCAAATATTTACAAGCCTCCCCTCCCAGGTAGCTCTTTCGCATTCCTTTTTTATTTGTTGTACAAAATTTTTTATATCTGCCCCTCTTGTTTGAAGTTGCCCCTTGTACAACAGCTTTGAAACGTTAGCAGGCTCACGAAAGTTCTGAAACCGTCGCATGCTCACGAAGGTTTTGAAAGCCGTTGCGCAATCGGGAAAGTTTTGTTGCACACTCACAAAGGTTTTGAAGCAGTCACATGCACACGAAGGTTTTGAAACCTTCGCATGCTTACAGGGTTAGGGCATGTGACCATTTCAAAACCTTTGTGTGCATGCGGCTTTCAAAGCTCCAAATCTTCGTGTGCATGTGACCATTTCAAAACCTTCGTGAGCGCTCAAAACCTTCGTGCGCACATGGAACAATAAATTGGCTGAGGCCTCAGCCAACAGTGATTCCATGGATTCCACATGGAATACCTGGTGGATTCCATGGATTCCATATGGATTAACCTAGGCAAGGTAAAGACCTCTTATTTTGGGAGACTCTGGGTCCAGTAGCACTGGAAGACATCTTTAAATGGGAAAAATGAGAGGTGAAAAACCAGGTGAACTGACTGATGTCCATGTTTTCATCCAGAATCTTCATGGCTTCCACATAGTCCTGGTCTATCAGAGGATTTTGCATTTGGGTCTCCATTGTGACTTCTTCCATGGCATCAATGTCCACTTCCATTGAAGCAAGATCGACATAGTTGACTTCTTCTTCATCTTCTTTGCCTTTCTGGTCAGGCATGGAATAGTTGGTGCTTTTTCCTGCATACAGTCAAAAATTGCATCAGCATTGAAAACATATTACACACCCTTCCCCACTTGTTGATAATATGCCCCCTGAATCTTGACTAGCACTCCCTTCACAGATTCATCATTCTTTTGGACTCCAAACTGCTCCCTAAAATGTAACAGTCAGAGAATACAAGATGTAAGATACAATCGAGCCACATTTGTACTTCACCCTTGGGGTCATCTTTTGACCATCCTATTAGAGTTGTAACCCAATTTGGGACATTCCCTGTGATTAGTCAGACACATGATACAACAACATCAAACCTGTGAACTGTTAGACAAGTCAGTACAGAAGCACCTCTGTGAGTATGTACTCCATAGTAGAAGGTGCCAACATTGAAAGCAGGGGTCAACTGTACTTTGGCTGAGGTATTCAAGCTGAGGTATTTGAGTTTTCTTCTTCTACTTATAAGGGAAGCAAGATTGAAGTTCAATATATTACTTAGCCCAGGGGAGCATCTTCACTTATTGACATTGAAGTCAGAGGCAGTGAAATATCAAAGGTTTGATGCTACTTCAGGACTGACATGCACCACTGAAACAGGGAAAGAAAACTTGTCTTACAGCTAAATTCGGAATGTTAGTGAAATGGGACCTTTGACCTATTAATAGGGTTGCATGGACACTCATGAAATGGCCAGCAGATGACAATATTGTCCAATGCCACTCTGAAAAAATCTGCATACAAGCTGCACAGGTTTCTGTGAAATCTGCACTCATGAACTGGGTCTCAGAAAATATCTCATTGCAATTTCTTGAAGGCTCAGGGGATTTGTCGAAAATGCCTTGGGTGATGCTGTTCAGAGTGACTGCTTGATGACTCAATGTCGAAGCAGGAGCTGAAACAAATGACATACCAGTGCCCAGATATGCATTGCAGTAGCTGTAGAAATTGATGATTGATAGAGTACCAGGGGTTGGAAACAGCCAGAGAGCAGTGACTTGGCTTCCACACAGCATTGGTTTCAAAGTAAAATGGAAGGTGAAAACACTCCTTCTTGGAGCATAGGCAATTAGTGATGATGGGTTCTTTGGATCCATTCCCAGTTTAGCTCCCTTGGATTGTGTAGCCTTCAACCAGTCATTCCAGTTTAGTCCTTCTGCACCGATTCAAAACCACCCCTGTTTCCTCATCTTTGCTAGCAGCAGCTTCTCACTTCAAATTCTGTCATGTCAGCATAAGGGATGAGGATATCTGTTGTCTTAATTCTGTGTAATTTGGGCAGAAAAGAACGACTATCTCTGTGCTGGCCTAATGGGTGACTTCCTGTTGCCTTTAGAATCACAGATTATTTTCTAAACAGCATTTTCAGACA
>Ga0307507_10006821_pt1 | contig 17075 bp, 14 predicted proteins | sample 7_EM_MG_FD_207223 | JGI IMG/M metagenome (GOLD analysis project Ga0307507, IMG submission 207223) | Populus trichocarpa ectomycorrhiza microbial communities from riparian zone in the Pacific Northwest, United States - 7_EM | ecosystem: Host-associated > Plants > Roots > Unclassified | place...
AGAGGCACTAGAGAGGCACCCTATAAAGCTATCCTATAAGAAGAAAGAAAGAATAAGATAATAACTTAAATACTAGAAGTAGTAACGGGAGCCTCCTCCTCTATCTTAACATTATTATTGGCAGTATTATTAACACTCCCATCCCTGGAAGCATTAGCATTCTTACTAACATTCTTCTTAGAGTAGCGAGAACTAGATAGACCACCATAACTAGGGGACTAGTAGGGAGAACGTTTATCTTTATTACTATCCTTAGTATTATCCCTAGGCTCCAAATTAGCATCTAGGCTAGGATTAGAAAGTTAACAACTAAAGAGTTAGCATAGTTCCCAAATATATTACTAAAGAGACTTACCTAGCTAGAAAGGCCCGTGCAAGAGTATAAATGTTATTATTTATAAAAACAAGCTACTTATATATACGCTCCTAGACACTATATGTCCAAGATTACTATGTCTCTATAGTAGTAGAAACCCTTATTAAATTAAAAAGGCTATAAGCAATAGAAGACACTTTCTATTCCTATCTATTACTATTCTAATGTAGACGGAAATCCCTAATAGCGCGTTAGAGCCGGTAAGCCTTATATACATAAACAGCGGGGATCTAATATAGTTAGTAAAGTCTAGAATAGGATAGAATAGAAAATACTAAAATACAGGTCTTTTTCTGGCTATAATAGTAGGAACACTTAGATCTGTTCTTGCTAGAGCATAGCATTTTATAGGCGTAGGACGGGTCTAACGTAAGCGCGTAAATGCAACAACGGTAGCACTTTAGAGAAACTACCGCAGGAGCAATAGAAGTGGTCTATAATGCCAACAGAGTAGAAATAACGCCGCCGCTAGTCTAGGGACGCGCAGCACGATTATAAGCCATTGCGAGAGAATACTATGGGAAGTTAGTATTATTAAGGAGATAAAATAGGGATCCTATTACCCATAAACGCGTTATAAGAAGAGAATAGAGTAGTAGAAAAAAGAATAGCTAGAGATATAAAAGCTAAAAGCTAAGATATAATAAAAAACAGTCTGCTAAAAGGTAAGATAAATGGTATTATTAATAGAAAGACGCGTAAAAGACAACAGCTTATAAACTAAAAGAAATTAATATTAAGACGTTATTATTAAGACCTATTTTAGGTAAATAGGGATGGTGGCTAGTTAATGCATCGTATAGGACAACCCCCAGATTAGCTTATAACAAATTCTTATAATAAGGAAGGTAAATCCTATCTAATTTTCATTATTATTATTAAAGTTCCATTATGAAGGCACCATAAGAGCTATAGTAGAAGAAGAGTAGAGGAATAGAAAAACAAAGTAAGGTTCTACGCTAGTAAAGAACTAGTAATAAGCCGTATTATAGAGTACCTTTCCACTAAAGAATTTCCCTAGTGGTTTTAGCCGAAACTCTATAAGAGATTATTAAGAGGCGAAGTCTTAGAGGACCAAGACCCTTAAAGGGGAGGCAATTGTAACGGAATCCCCCAGGAGGTACATATTAGATAAAATAGTAGGAGGTTTTATTAATATCCTGCCTACGTCCTATGTATGTTCCAGAAGAGACATAGTTAAATAAATAGGGGCGAAAGGTTTTACTAGTGTCTTAAAAGGTTTATATAGGAAGCTGGTTCTCCTCTAGAGAAGAACCAGCGATTAGTCTCTAAATGGAAGTAGTTAAAAGCATTTGTCCTTTAATACGTAAAACTTATTCTACCTTTAACTTACCTTTGACTTACCTTCTACTTACTTGTGACACTGTTAATTAGATAATTATACGTTTTGGTTAGGCTGGCCTCTTACAAGTACAGTTTGGCCTATAAAGTAGGATATTATCAGGGCCTTCTTAGGCGTAGTAGTGTGAGTTTTTTAATGTCTAAGTATAACGCGTCAACGCGTCGTTGCAGACAAAGGTCTTTTTTTAGGGTGGGATATTATTAAGGTCTTCCTAGGCAATATAGGGAGAGCTTAGTATAATGTAATGGGCTTATATATATGCTTCTAAACTAAAGCTTGTAGATTGCTACTATATAAGAATACTAAGCTAAGGAGGAGAAGAAGACTGGTAGAGACTAGTAAGATATAAAGGGGTTGTTAAGGCGCTAGTAGTAAGCGAGCCAATAGCAACTTGGCAGAATTTGGCAGAATTTAGCAGATTACCCAGAAAACGGCAAGTTGCGGCAAATTGCCTAGGAAACGGCAATATAGCAGGTAACACGCTCCAGCACCGTTACATTTCGTATAGACTTATAAACATTGGATTTGGAATCTACAATAGCTATTTATAAGTTCTACTTATTTTAGTCTATATTAATTAATTCGTTATAGAGAAAATAGGTTAACAAATCGGCGGTTTAATTTTGGTTAGGTGGCCGAGTTTAGGGGTAACCGAGTTCTAGGGGTCCGAGCTTAGTGTTATAAAAAATATTAGATAACGTTACTAAAATATATCTTTATAATTTTGCGATTAACTATTTATATTTAACTTTTTAGAATGAAAAGAGAAAACAGAGAGCTTTTACCTTATATTATTTTTAAGTAATTAGATGATAAAAAGGTAATAAAGTTTAGCAGTGATTTATTAATTTAGTGGTTGATTACCACTCAATCGCGCCCCTAAGCTTCGTCTCTCAAAACTCTTTGTGAAGCTCCGCGCCTTCACACAGGCATAGAGCTTGCAACTATATTAAGGCCCGCCCATTAACTCGTGAGGCTCTGTAAAGTAGATGTAATGCAGCCAGGCAGAGTCCTCTATAAAACCTTGTTAGAAATTAGCAATATCTGCAGTATAATAATTATTATTATACAAACTAGAGGAGAACTCCTGCATTTCTCACTTGATTAGGAAAGAAAAATCGAGTTCCATTATAAGATTGGATAAGACAGTTATCTCAAAAATCAGACCCCAACGAATTTTCCACGAATGGGTCTGAGAGCATGTGGGTGAGCGAGCGGCGCACGGAGCTCTACACAGTGCTCTACTAAAGCTCTCCTAAAGCTCTACTAAAGCTCTACCAAAGTTCTACACAAATTTCTGCACGAAGCTTTGTATAGAGCTCTAATAAGCTCTGCGAAAGGTCTCATTTAGGAACTAAATGAGCACCCCTTAGTATATTAAAATTCACTTTAACTTTTTGAAAAACTGCTATATCTTTTTATTATCTCCAGGTGCGCTCTCGTTTAGAGTTTTTTGGGGTTGGCCTCGGCCCTACTAGGTTAAGTTTGCCCAAACTGGTTCCCTATCTCCCATCCCCGCACTCTTAATACTGCCCATCCAAAAACCTCTCCACAAGCCCATCCCCCCACCTGCTCCTTCCCACCTCCCTCAACTCCCCCAGCACCTCCTCATCAGGCACCCAACTCCCAACCTCAAAATACAACCTCCGAAACTTCTGATCATCAATCCCTTCATCCCCATAATAAGCCATTTGATCTGGAGCATAGTAGCATATCTCGAACTGGAACTGGCCATCAGGTCCTTCTACGGGTCCCGTTGTTAGTGTGGAGGTGAGGAGGGAGGGCATGTGTTTTAGGCCTTTTGCGTAGGCGAGGACGAGAGGGTTGAGGTGGGAGGGATTGGGGACGGTGCGGAATGCGTTTGCGGGAGTGACACCGGAGACCCGGGCGTCTTCTTCGAAGTCGAACTCGTCGAAGGAGTCCTCAGAGTCGTCGACTTCGGCGGGCAAGGTGGGTACATCTTCTGGGTCCGAGCCGGATGGATCGGTGAAGTACCAGTGGCCGGACGGTGTGGTGAGGTCGAAGGTTACGGTTAGGGATTTTAGGGCTGGCCAGCTAGGGACGGGCGTGTTGGGAGATTGGTTGGAGAGCCAGAAGAGGGAAGAGTCGAAGACGCCAGTAAGGGTTAGGGATGTGAGGTTCTGGCTTTGGGAGAAAGTCCGGAGGAGGGCTGTGCTGAGAGGGTCGTAGGTATGACCGCCTAGTAGATTTGTGGGTTTCATTCTCTGATTTAACGGGGCTTCGTGGTAGAAGGTTATTTCTGCGGTCTTGACAGACGGGAAGGTGTAGGTTGAAAGAGCAGAGGCGAAGCTGCCGCGATTGGTGAGGCGGAGGTTTGGATAGCGCTTCTCGTTGTCGTAGAGCTCCCAGCCGAAAGATTCGAGGTTGGGGAGTTTCGCTGTCATATCGGCGACAGCCCGCATGTTCAGGCTGCGCTCATCATTTGAATTGCCGAGATTGGCCTTTGAAATACGAAGTAAGGACGGCAGGCTGTCAGGCCGGAGAAGATTTATGGGTGAATGTTTGTAGCGATGCTCTAAGAGATTATGGTGCTTTCCGACTTCCGCTTCGTAGCGCTGTTGTTGGAGCGTCTCGAAATCACGCTGGCTTGCATCAGAGGGCGAGAATACTTTTCCAAGCACCAAGCAAATTCTGCCTCCGACCGAGGCATCTTCCCAAGACTTCAGCACTGCAATGAGCTTCTCAATTGCTTGCGTGAAGGCTTCATCATTCGCCTTCTTATCGGCCGCTCGTTCAAACCTACCGCAAGCTTTTTCGTCGTAAGTCGGGAGTACGACGTCCAATGTGAGCTTCGTCAACGAGTTTCGACGATCTCCTCTGAATATCGCATCCAAGGTTTTGATTTCTGTGCTCTTCAGGGTGATCTCCTGGAAAACAGTGCGCTCAATTGCATGCCTCCATGACTTTGAGATAGTTGCATATGGAGGAAGATTGGATGGCAGCACTTTGCGCTGCCACAGGGGGACGCCAGGTTGGTCGGGGTGACGTTCAATAAAGCTGGCGATGAGGTTTATGATTTCTTGCGGGAGTTGGTCCATTGTTTACTTTAGTGCGAACTCTAGTTTTCGGGACTGTTAGAGACTTTAGAACGCGTGAAGATCGGAAGGAGAATTTTCCGTCCGAAGACTTTGAAAAACGCAGCAAATTGTTGGCTAAGGGACAAGGTTTAAGGGATGAATATCGAGGTCAACCGTCCGTATTTATGTTCACAGCGATCCGCGCAGAGGCTGTGTCTGTTTCACTTGGCAAAATAAACTAGGGAAACCCAAGACTATGCCGCCCCAGCTCGGGACCAGGCTGCACCTTCGTTGCCACTAACTACGGATTCATCCCGACCCGCATTCCCGATACGCGGAAATGAGGTTAAAAATCCCACCACTACAAAATACTCGCCGGACATCTCATCCAGATACACCAACGCAGTAGTAATAATCCTTCCAGAAAGACGACCCACAACCATCCCCATTATCGAGCACACTGTTCCAAGCGTACAGTTGTTCCAGCGTAATTCCATTTCGGTCGGCGAAGAGCTAAGAGATAGGTATTAGTCATGACATTGTACGGATAAGAGAGGAAGCACTCACAGAGCAGTAGTCTCCTTCAATGGCTTGGTCAAACTTGTTACAATTCGACACAGCATTATTCGGCTGATTCGGCGTTGGCACCGTAATCGGAGTTGGAGTGGGAGCTGGCGTTGAGGAAATGCGGGTTACAGTCACCGTGTCGGCAGTGCCCACACAGTAAGCATAGCCCTTCCAAAAGTTTGTGCCGCAGTCTTGCGATACAGCTGGATTCCATTCAAGAAACTGGGCATGCGTGATGAAGAACATATTTTCCACACTGGAACAGCCATCACCGTCTTGGATTGTATACCATTTGATGCAGTTGGCTGGCTGCCCGGAGAATGTTGGCGCAGACGGACCAGGTGCCGTGCTGGATGTTGGAGAGAGCGTCGTGGCAGTTGGACCGCTTGGACCTGAGGTGTATGAAGTTGATAAGGCGGGATCAGAGTAGCCTGGTCCCTGAACGCAGTACGCGTAGCCTAGTTGCACCGGATTAGAAGGGATGGGTGGAATAGCTACTTCGTGACTCACCAGGCCAGAGATTTCCACAGTCTGATCCGACGATCGGGTTATACGAGGAGAATTGGGCTATGGTTAGGCTGTAGTAAGATAGCACATCCGAACTGGTAATAAAATGAGTATACGCCTCGTCACCAGTTGGTTTAGACTCACCATTGCCAGTCATCCGGAACGTCGCCGAATTGGGTGCAGTTTGGTGATGCCCCCTCCTAAGGTGAGAATCCGAGTCAGCAGATATTTCAAAAATTTGAGCCTTTTCAAACCACTCACTCTGACAGGCAACTCGATAAGTGGGACTTGCGCCGAAGGTGGTCTCTCCCCAAAGTAGAGCTTGCCGCAGTATTGTACTCCAGTCTTGAAGGAGCAGCTGGCTAGAGTCACATTTCCAACGTCTGGATTCCAGAGTCCAAAATCGTCAAGATCAACGTTATATAATGCGGCGGCGAACTGGCACTGACTTTGCCAATTCGTCTCGGATATATCGGTTTGGAAGACTGTGCCATCAAAATAGCTGCTGCAATCATCACGTGTCCCTGTAGCCAGAGGGAGCCCTGTCGAAGTCGGAGTCGTGGATGGAGATGCAGATGTAGGCGTGACTGGCAGCTTAGTGAATGGTACACTGCTTGTGGGGCCTGGGGTGTGGTATCCAGGTCGACCGGAGTATGTATTAACTATGAAGCATCAGAGGCCGTTCTCCTGGGGGATGGTTTGGATTTTCGACCTACTGTCACCAACCGCTTGGACGCAGTAGCTCTCATCGGCATACAGGTTTGTGCAGTTGTCGTTGATTACGGGATTCAGAAAGACAAAGTCCTGCAACGATATGCCGAATTTGATGGTTATAAGGTTGCAATAGTCACCTGCAATCGCCTTATACCATTTCCCGCAATATGTGTTCGCACCTTCGGCGGCATCCGTGGGAATAGGCATGGCAGTGGAAGCAGTACTTGGCGCTAGGGTTGGAGGAACCGTGGGCATGACATATGGTGTGCCTGGACCAGAAACGCAGATTTGGGTTCCGTTCATCTTCTTCAGATTGTAGCACCCAGCATTGATGACCTGAGGAGATATTAGCACTACATCTCGCGTTTTCGAATATGAAACTAACCGGATTCCAAGCCTTGAGCTGCGGAACGGTGATATTTGCTGCTTTCGCAATGCCTTCGCAAGTATCGTTGGTTCCAACCTCGTACACTTTGCAAGTATTTACCAAGCATAAGCTTCCACTCGTAGGAAAGTCAGCACAGTAGGCGGCGAGATTGTTGTCTGAGAGTAGCCAGGCAGTCCCGATGCTTTGAGCCTTCGAGATGCTATAACAATCATCTGAAGCTTTAACGGTATAAATCTCGCCAGCGCAAGACGAAGGTGTGGGTGTGGCCTCTGCGGGCGGTCTATCAACCGTCAGTATCATTCTAATACAGCAGGCTTTCAGCGTAGCGTACGTGGAGAATCCTAGGGTAGATGTGGTCAGAGGATACCCTGTGACTCCGCAACTAGAGGTCTTCGATTGGTAGATAGACTGGCTTCTAAGCTCAGGTCCATCGTAATACGGTGATGCGGCTTGCATTCGGAGACTCTTGATAAAGCACAAATCGCATGGACCAGATGGTTCAGTATTATTGTCGGCGCTGCTGTCCCAGCCGACGGGACTCACTGTAGCCATGTCAATCACACGCATTTATATTTCTCGAATCCGTGCGCGCTTGGAGCATTGAAGATTTCAGAACGAAAGGCACTTACACCCAGGATCCGCGCTGACAGCCGCAGCTACGGCCACGACATTACACCACCGTGCAGAGTCTTGTAGGCAAGTTAAATCGTATTGGTATCTGATGAGATTGGGAATGATGGCGAGGGTCATATCGTTTCCGTCATCATATCCAGCCCACATCTGGCCGCTGCATACGGTATTGATCTCACTTTCATAAGAGGTCAGTGCTACAGCGCATTCTGTAGTGCAGGTTTTCTCGAGGATCGAAGGAGGGTAAAAGTAGCCATTCTGGAATACAGGAACGATGGAACTGCACCCAGTCACATCTTTAAGCAATGCATTGGAGCAAGCAGTCGTCAAATTAGCGGGAACGGTGTTATTTGAAAAGAACTGAGCAGCTGAAGCTAGACGAAGCCAAAAGAAGGACAGTACGGCCACTCGCGGTGGTGTACGGAAAGACATAAAGAGCGACATTGCAAAGGAATGAGTGGATGCTCAGGTCGAGCCGTGGAGGACATCATGAAGGTCAATAACTAGGAAGGATGAAATGGTAGGCTTACAGCACCCCTCATGATCCTAGTCGTGCCCAGCCATTGGCAAAAGCCCAGCTTGCGGTTCGAAATTGCACTTCCGAAAAGAGGTCTTTGGCGTTCCGTCCGAGAGTATCGTAGGGCCACCTCGTGCACGGTCCCACCTCGTGGCCCTCACTTCTATGTAAAGTCTAAGTAGCTAACCTCTACTTCTCTATCACGAGTCTATTAAATAACTAGCTACTTATTTAAGATATAAATAGTATAGTAAAAAGGCTATACTAGAAATATAGGGCTTTATTTATATACAGTTGTAATGTAAAATAGGGGTGGCTAATACTCAATTTGATCGATTCTAGCGAGGGCGCGCATGGCCAAGACACTCACTGGTGTGCAGATACTTCTGCACGCGAGAATAAGCTTGGCATAGAATCCGCAATTTTCCCGGTCAACTACGAGAATTTCAATACCCGTATTTAATCACCTTCTATAATCAGTGAGGCTACGTTTTATATAGTAGACTCGCTATGTATACAGATCTAAGCTTTCCTTATAAATTGAATATAGAAGTTAATCAATTGCACATACAGAAATTCTTATAATTAACCGGGAAAAGAGCGGGATTTTATGCCAGGCATTGAAAGGATATATTATTTTAACGAATACGCCAAGTTAAGCTTTTTTTGAGGCTCGTTAGAAACGCCGGTTCCGCCGGTTCCCGTTTGTTCCCGTCTCTTCACAGCCACCTAGATGACGCTGACGTGCCATTCTATGCAGCTTTTTCAGCAGCTAGATATGTTTCATGTCCGCGATCGCGGCCCTTTTCATCTATCAAGGCACGAAGCAGTCAGCACGGTGCCTGAATGAAAACTTACCTTTCTCCAGGACGTCAGCGCAGCACATGAAGCCGGGCCTTTCATTGGTGAAAATTAGATTGTTCCCCTGCGCTGTACCCGGACACCGGTGCATCCTGCGGCTCCATGGGCCCAGAAATCATCTGCCATTCAAAATTCTATCGCCTCGGCTCCATCGTGAGCGGCAGCCACGACGGGATGGCAGTAAGCCATTGCGGGACAACGATTATCGCAACACAGCACCCACCTCCGCGACTCACGTCTATCTTGGCAACAGCGGCAAATACGAGCTACAAGATGGGCTGCCCGTGTATTGTCCTGAGAAGCCCAAAGCATGCTTTCTGGAAACCAATCATCTACCAGCTGTCGTTACCAAAGTCAATACTTGAGGGCTTTGCTGCCGAAACGGGAAAGGGGTTCCGCCTACACCAATCAATATCCCGCACTGAGATTTCTTACCACCCTGAGTACATGCAATTTTTAGAAGCAATATCTCATTGCCAAGAAGACATCCTGGTACTTCAAAGAAGTGGATGCCTGCCATCAAATATCAGCATCCTTCATGCCCAGAACGCCAAGATTTTACCAATTTCACCACTGTTAGCCCTATGTAGATCCCGTAAGCTCAGGCGAGACTCTCGAAACGACCACACTCTCCCTAGGGCCCTTGCTCTTCGTAAGTTGCCTCCCCATTCTTTACTTAAAAGTTTCGTCTGCTTCTTGTGCGAGATACTCGACTATCACTCTTTTTTGCCCATCATGGGTTCAGCACACTCACTTGTCCTTCGTTTGATATTGCTTCTTTCCTTTTTTGAATTTAGTTATGCTCGCCCACACACTCACTCACATGAGCATTTACATAGTCATTCACTTGTGCGAAAACGTGTTGACAGCTTAATCTGTCGAAACCTTGTCTCGTACGTGCTATATCGCGATGTCCCTGAGGGCTCAAGCTCCCAATTCATTCGATTGATTGCCCAGGTGACTGATAGGATATAGCAGCCCCTTCGATTATTCAGCCAAGATCCGGCGGGACGAGAATGCTCCTGTCTGTGAAGCACAAAGTCACGTTCCGGCTCTATTTGAACGCCAGAGCCAGACTGACGATGACTATTCGTGCTCCGAGTCAAAACCTTGCAGTAACGGAGCTTGTTGCTCCAAAAAGACAGGCTACTGTAACTACGGACCGGATGCATGCGGTACCAACGGCCAAAGCCCTAACGATGTATGCTGGTCGAATTGTGATGCGCATGCCGAGTGCGGAAAATACGCCAAAACCCCAGGGCAGAAGTGCCCACTCAATGTTTGCTGCTCGCCATTTGGGTATGTACTTGATGAAGGGATTTTCCCGCCGGTAGAAGCGCTGACAGAAACAGGTTCTGCGGAATGACCGATGAATTCTGTGATAAAGGAACGGACGACGAACCTGGTTGCCAGAGCAATTGTGACCAGCCAGGCTCTGGCGCATCTGGAGGAAACGTCCAAAACCGTGTCATTGGGTATTACGAGGCCTGGGCCCACGATAGGAAATGCCAAGGCATGGTGAGGCTTGACTGAAATTTCGCTATTGAAGGTAATGTCTAATGGTGTCTAGGACTTTGACAGCATTCCTACTGGCGCGTTTACTCATCTTTACTTCTCTTTCGGTTATATTTCTCCAGGTGCTTTCGAAGTAGTTCCCATGGATGATCTTGATGAAAGTCTATTCACCGAGTTCACGAATGTGAAGAGAAAGAATTCGGGCCTTAAAACCATTGTGGCTCTCGGAGGCTGGACGTTCAATGATAATGGTATATAAAAGAACGCTACTCTGCATATTGAAGGGCTGACTTATTACCTTCTACAGGAACCGCAACACAGCCGTTGTTTAGTGATATGGTGAGCTCAAAGGCTAACCGAGCGACCTTTATCAAGAATCTGTTCAGCTTCCTGCGACAGTATGCATTCGATGGTGTAGATTTTGACTGGGTACGTGAATGATCCGCAATATGCGGCGATGCTCTACTGAGAAAACACAGGAGTATCCCGGAGCCTCAGACCGCGGAGGTAATCCGGACGACGGCAAGAATTTCGTAACGTTCCTGAAAGAACTTGACGATGAAAACAACAAACAACCAATGAAATATGTCGTCTCGTTCACTGTTCCAACTAGCTTTTGGTACCTTAGGCATTTTGATCTCAAGGCAGTCGATCATGTCGATTTTGTCAATGTCATGAGCTATGATCTTCACGGAATTTGGGACTCTACCAATCCCATTGGGAGTCACGTGTACGCCCACACCAACCTGTCCGAGATCAAACTGGCCATGGACCTCTTTTGGCGCAACGATGTGCCGCCGGCTAAGCTTAATCTTGGTCTTGGCTTCTACGGTCGAAGTTTCCAACTCTCCGATTCTTCATGCTACAAGCCAGGCTGCAATTTTAAGGGTGGAGCTGCTCCTGGTGGCTGTAGTGACAATTCTGGCACTCTTACCTATAAGGAGATCCAGCAGATCATCAAATCCAACAAGCTCAAGCCCTACTATGACAAAGAGGCCGCTGTCAAGTATATCACTTGGAATCAAGATCAATGGGTATCATTCGATGATCAAGATACATTCAAGGCCAAGATCGATTTTGCAAACAATCTCGGCCTTGGAGGGCTGCTTATCTGGGCTGTCGACCAGGACACCGATGATCTAGAAGCTCTCAAGGCAGTACTAGCCCCAAAAACCATATCGGCTTTCGCCAAGGATGCCGACGACAAAGCCTACTGGGAAGACGCCACTGTCCCCGATTGTTACGTCACCGACTGCGGAGGTACATGCAAGGCTGGCTTCTTCAAAATTGAGAACCAGCCATGTGGAGGTGCAAAACCAGTCACAAGACACTCGAAGGAGAAAGACAGTCTGCTGTGCTGTCCCCTCGCTGGAGCTCCAGACCCCAAAGACTGCACCTGGCGCGGTGGTGACCCATGGTGTAACGGACATTGCCACGACGATGAGGTTACTATGGAATTAAATAGATGGGGCGATGGGAAGTACTGTGAAGACGGCAATAAAGTGTACTGTTGCAAGTCCCCCGAGGCCAAGGAGAACAAGTGCTATTGGGCCGGCGTGGGCAAAAGCTGCAATGGAGATGATACTACCATGGTAAGTGGAGTTGTGAATATCATGCATTCTCTAAGTTCTCTACCACCATATGAATACGTCTTACTATTATATATATTTCTCATCTACTAATCGATACTAGACTTTCTCCGGTACCTTCGTTTCCACAGTTGCGGATATCGTGAGGATAGGCGGTCTTATCGGGGCTGCCTTGGCCGAGTTTCTTGACGCTGCAGATATGGATCTCCAAAAGCGTTACTGCTGTCCAAAGGAAGATGCCCAAAAGTGGACAAATTGCAAATGGTACGGCGAGCCCGGATCCTGTTTCGACGACCATTGCCCGACAACCGGACATTCGGTACAGCTCACAGACAGTCCTTACGGGCTTGGTCAATCTTGCTTCCCTCGGATGGAACGTACTCGGGTTTACTGCTGCGATCCCACCGGTGGCAAGTCGCCATTCTTGCCAGTGCCGTTGGAAAGACTCTTCCCGAAACCAGCTACGGGAGAAAACGTCGATAACGACTATGATTTGAATGTCGATGACACATTTGGGTCTGGTGATGCGAAGACTACAGAAGAGCCGGGTGATGCATCTTTCCAATTTGTTGTACTCTCTTCTCCAGAAGAACTCCAAATTTCGCTCGATAAGCGTGACGGCTCGCACTGGGAAGTCTTTAATTGCCAGGATGGAGAGAGTGAGGATGAGTATACTGTCCAGATGGTATGCACGGATGTCTCGGTGGATAGTAACTGCTACAAGATTGGTCTCGGACATGGTGTTCCTGGCACCATTCTTCAGATGCCTCCGGGTTGCGGTCCAGGCAAGTATGCTGTGGCTAAGTCCATGACACCTTCGAAAGTTGACGTCCCAGCACATCTACGCAAACGGCTGATCAACCCAATTGTACACGACTTGACCTTCGACTACGATTTCACTCGAGTTCCACGAGACCTTGGCGACACTCAAATGCGAATTGATTTCAGCAATAAGGATAATTACTGGGATAATGTTGTTGCCGCCGCAGCATCCGGAAAGAGAAAAAGATCGCTTGCGAATTTCGGTGGTAATCATAAGAGATGGCTCGAAGAAGAGTGGCGGGATGACTACCACTTCGGCGCTGCCACTCCTGAAGAGCTCCACAAGCGATGGTTCGGCAGCGGTGTTATTGATTGGCTTAAAGGCTTAATTAACCCCAAGATCACCAAGGAATTTACCCACGACCTCGACCAGATCTTTACAGCCAAGATTGTTGACGATTCATGGAGCTGCGGAAGTGGCGAGGCGAAATTTGATGGTCATGTCTTGGTGCAAGCTCTAACGCATGTTAAGGTGTCAACTAGCTTTGGCTTTACGCTTATTACAAAGCTCAGCCTCCCGCTTGATCTGAGCCAATCTTACCTTACGTTTAGTAATAACGGAGAGGTCACCGCTACATTTACTTTGGAAGCCCTTGCCAGGGTTAGGTACGATACTGGCGACAGGGAAATCTTAACTTTGCCCTTCCCTGGGGCAACCTTCCGGGTTCCAGGCATTGTAACTATCGGCCCAAGTGTTCGAGTAGTAGGCAGCTTCGACGCCGGCTTAACGCTCTCCGCTGAAATTGAGACTAAAGTTGATATTGCTTCATGGGAAGTCCAACAGACTCTGCCCGCTGCGTCGCAAGAATTCGACCCAGATGAAGATGACCTGGTAGACACCAGAGACACCGGTAACATGAACGGCTTGCAGAAACCCACATTCTATGCTGCGGTAAAGGCTGAGGGCAAGGTCGAAGCCCACTTGAAAGCAGCTATGGAATTCGGCGTTCGGTTCGATGATCGATGGAAGGTCGGAGCTGCTGCTGCCGCTGTTGTTGCAGACGGCTATGTTCGCTTTAAGGTCGGGGCTGGCGTCAGTACTACTGGCTCCTGTCCCTGGACCTACGGTATGGATCTCGGGGTCGCGCTTTATGCGCAAGTTGAGGCGCCGTCTGCTTTGGGATGGGGTACGAAGAAGTGGAACCTGCCTGGATCTGGGGAAATTCCTTTAATCGACGGGGGCACTTGTCCTCAGTTGGCGCAGGGAGATCCTAAGCGCAGATCCATATCTGCCGGAGAAGGCACAGTCAACTTCGATGAAAATGAGCCGGGTACTGTGTTGATCAGTTATGGCGAGAGACGCAATTTGTCTCTTCACCAACTGGGAAAGCGTGCGGCAGTATATGGACCGCCTTTCCATGTACCACTTCAGAACCTTTTCTGCCCGGACCCTAAAAGTGATACTACTGGAGGTGGTACTGCGTGCGAGAGGATCCATGGAGGATGGGACGTCAACCCGATGTCGAAACGCGATGTCGGTCTGTCATTGAGGGATGTCCACACTTTCGACAAGCGCGACAGAGATAGGAAGCCGCCGAAGGAGTTTTGCTCCGGTTCAGCTGTTATGAACATGAAGGCTCCGATTCACGATACCTCGAGCACGCTGCTCAATGTAAGTATATCCTCTCTACTTGGCCGGAATTCTCTGACTGCTTCTAGGTTGTTAACAATGCTTTAACATACGGTTACACCAACCGGCAAAACTGCAACGATTTTGGATTTGGACAGCTCCAACCCGCTGGCCAAGGTGGCACCAACCTCTACGCCACCGAACACATCCTCGAGTTCCAACTTGTTGGTATCTTCTTTGATGAAATTAAGAACCAAGTCCAATGTACAAACCCTACACCAGGCGCAAACTTCGGCCGAGCCGTGAATCTCTGCGGATGCATGAAACCACTCTGGTACCAGCTCAACGCAGCCACACGACCGACAATGAATGTCAACGGCCAACAGATGTCGATGGACCCTGTGGATTGGGTCGGCAGTGTTTTCCCCGGCAGCGACAACCAATGGGCGAACGAATTCGTACTACTCGAAAACGACGTCAACGGTGCGAAACAAGGCATGTGGGGTACCGGTGCCATCAGAAACGATGCCACGATGCGCCAGTACCTATTGCAAGACCCCGACACCGCCATCAAGAACCTCAAAGACACCATCACTGCTATCAGGTACCACACCGACCAGACCATCTCAGCTCGTCTCGTCCTACAAAAGGATCGCGTCGGGAATATGCTCAACCAGATGGACACCCAGGTCGTTCCCGGTATTGTGAAAACAGACCGCTCCGGGAACCAGTTCGGGCAGTGGCAGCCGCAGGGCTTGCAGCAGCTGTGGAATACATGGATCAGGGGGAGAGCGACGTATGCGCTTAACAAGGCGATTTTGCATATCGATACGTGGTTACCACAGTTAGAGCAGGCATATGCGACGCCGACGCAGAGGGATAATGTGGTCGCGGGGGGTAATGATCCCGAGGCTTTGGCTGCGGGTGCAAGGATTTTGAAGATTGATACGTTAAGGAATCAGTGGACGAATAATAGACCGGCTTGGAATAACCCGTTCTAGCGTGGCTTTGTTGGATGAAGATTAGAGGTTGAGGTCGTTGGAATACCTTCAATATCTGCTGATGGAACGAGCTGTTCGAAGCAGAAGGATAGACAAAATGAAATATATATGAGATGTCTCTAACCACTCTTCAGGAGTGCAATCCAACTATACCTATATTCCGGCAGAGTACCGGCTTCTCGCTCGTCATATAGAATACATTGGGATTTCTTGCGAGCCGTGATGGTAACATGTCACATGCTAAGTTAGCCTGAGAAATCACAATATATTCCCACATTTCGTCATGCGCCCTGCAAGGTACAACTACATTTCTCAACTCCTTTCATCTCACTATACATCAGTGTGGTTTGGATAATGCGAATAAGCGAGCATAAAATATCCTTTATCCAATAGAAAATGCATAAAATATCACAATCGATAAGGATAAAAGTGCCCTGTGCAGGGCTTTTCTACCCCAACCAAGCAGAATTTGGCAGAATTCAGTAGACTTAGTAGAATTTAGTAGAATTTGGCAGATATTCATAAAGCTTTGCGTATAGAGGCTCTGCACAAAGCTTTTATATAGAGCCTCCGTAGTAGAGCCGTCGTACGCAGAACCGTCGTACGCAGAGCTTCCACAGAGCTTCCGCAGAGCTTCCGCAGAGCTTCGTGCAGAGCCTCCGCAGAGCTTCCGCAGAGCTTCCGCAGAGCTTCATGTAGAGCCTCCGCAGAGCTTCGTGCAGAGCTTCGCGCAGAGCTGCGTATAGAGCTTCGCGTAAAGCTTCGTGCAGAGCTTCGCGCAGAGCTTTGTGTAGAGCTTCGCGCAGAGCTTTGTGTAGAGCTTCGCGTAAAGCTTTGCGCAGAGCTTCGCGCAGAGCTTTATGTGGAGCTTTACGCAGAGCTTCGTGCAGAGCTTCGTGCGGAGCCTCTATATACAGAGCTTCCATGCGCAAAGCCAGATGTAGAGCCATATATAGAGCCACCCACTAAAATTTAAAAGAAAAGGATAATATATTTTTATTTACTGGGTTTAAATTAGTTATTTTTATATAATAATAAAGAAGAAGGCAACTGAAAAATTATTTGGGGTATGCTAAGACTTATCGCGATAAGGATATCCATTCCGTCTTATCGCGATAAGGTTTATCCAAAACCACACTGCTATACATTCTATCAGATCTGTAATTTGGACCATCCTATCTGTCGAACTAAATCGGAGTTCCTTACCACCGTCTTGGTACTGAATAAGATCGGTTAGTAATCGTTATTAACAACAATTAATTATTATCGCTTATTATTAATAATTCTTACTGCTTGATTAAATTTTCTAAGGGAACGTTCGGTTGCAAAACCGTCAGATTGAATATGAACTGAAAGTCCGGCAGAAAGAGCGCGTTCCTTCCCGATTTGACACGCGTCTGTGGCTCTACGGGTTGCACGGACGTGTGCAAATATGAAGCCTCCATATTGAACTGGAATCTGTAACAGGAGCTTCGAGCTCCATATTGAAACGACGCCAAGAGCTCCATTTCAGAAGCTGTATACGGTAAAGTTGCCAATATTTTAGCGTGCTATTCTGGCGTTTTGCGAGCGGTGAGAGGAACATCAAATTTTTGAGGCTGTGCAGACAAAATCACT
>Ga0307507_10006822_pt1 | contig 17074 bp, 27 predicted proteins | sample 7_EM_MG_FD_207223 | JGI IMG/M metagenome (GOLD analysis project Ga0307507, IMG submission 207223) | Populus trichocarpa ectomycorrhiza microbial communities from riparian zone in the Pacific Northwest, United States - 7_EM | ecosystem: Host-associated > Plants > Roots > Unclassified | place...
TGGGAAACAATGAGCACCAAGGCTGGCCCCAGGGGGCCCAGCAACGAGCCCTACATTGACTGGGTGGCAGTTGGTAGCTAACTGGCAGGCATGCTAGTTAGTCTATTTGATGCATCAGCTTGGTGGGTAACTAGCCTATTTGATGTATGAAACTAGCCACTACAGGTGCTCGATGATCTGGCCACTCATTTCGAGCGATGGCCACGCTGGGAGGATTGTTAAGACGAAAAAGAGAGACAAATAGATCGCATACCGTTTTCTGGTTTTGGGGCTTGCAACTTGACGCCCCAAAGCCAGATAGGTTTTATTTGAGTAAAAGTACCTTCCGTTCTCCATGAACATCCCTTTTATCATGTTCACTACGAATTCAAATCCTGATAGGCAAGGCACTAACCTTGATGGGCAGTATCAGAATCAGCCGACATGATATTCATCAGCGAAGTCTCTTGAGAAACCTGTTGATGCCACTGATTGAGTAGCAGGAACTCTTCAGGGAAGTTACAGTAAGAAGACCGACCTGTATGAACCTAAAGATAGTAGCCCACTTTCGAAGATCAACCACAAAGTTTCTGACGGAACTCTGTGAGGCGATGTCATAGAAGAGAAGGCAATGATAGGTTGACTTGCAAGTTATTTTGGTTGATGTACTAGTACTGGCCAGCAGCAGTATATGGATCATCATCTAGATGAGCGACAAGCACGATCAATTGAGAAAGTGTTCTAGTTCAATGTGGTACGTACCAATGACAGCAATCTCAGTGAAGTTGCCTGAAGCGAGTACGGTTGGGAGACTTTTAGCATCACCAATTAACTGAGTGTAGTAATAAGCTATGATTGTGCTGGATACAAGGTATGTTCTGGAGAAAAGAAGAGAAGGAGTCATTCCATGTAACAGGTGAGAAAGTGTGCCATACAAACCCTTTGGGAAAATTAGTAGACGATAGTGGGCGTAATGCTGTAGTGGTACGGTAAGTCAGAAAATGAACTTTGCCAGGACTAAAGTACAGATGTCGATGAAGGACAGGTACCTCCACCACAGAGGCCGCCAGCCATAATCGCAGCACTACTAGAAGAGGGAAGGTTTCATCAGGAAATCAGGGAAAATCAGATTTAGCAATACGATGATCACGAACCAGTCACAACATTATATCACCTTGATAGCAGATTATAACTGTATATCTGCGACATGTAGGATTGTAATAACATCATAAATTAGGTACAATATTCTTTCTTCAATGCAAAACAAATATAATTTTGTAATTAAATTGTGAGGTGGCTGCTGGAATTATAAAAAAATCATAATACTCATGTCAGATGTTAGATAGTTGATAGTTCATTATAATCCCCTGGTAGGATTGTAAGCTGGACATGAGATGTGCATAATATGACATCAAATTTACATTTAATTACCCCAACAAAATAACTATTGGGTAGATACTCTTCATCAAATTTTCATTGTTTACAAGTCCAACAAGCCTGCCCTAAATCAACACATGGCCTGTTCATATTCTGAAATTGGCAACGTGTATCGCTTTCTTTCCTTCCACCAACATCAACGTTGCCACCACGCAAAAGCGGCAACAAGCCCTCTCTCAGTCCTGTTCCTTCGACGATGACTACCATGCATAAACAGCAACAGGCACCCATGGCGACTCCACTATGCAACAATGGCGGTGAGCATGGGTGACCGCCCACCGCTTCAACAACAACCAGCACCTTCACCCACACACCCTCAAATAACAACACACATGCTCCCACCACCTCCTTCAACCGCCTGCACCAGCACCCTCTAACAACGATGAACACCCATGCCCACACCAGCACTCTCAAATGGTGACGAGGGCCCATACCCACACCCCACCTTCAACTGGTGATGAGGGCCCACATCCACACCACCTTCAACCAGCGATGAGGGCCCATGGCCATACCACCACCTTCAGACAGCAAGAAGTACTCACACCCCCACCACCACCTTCAGACGGCAGCAAGTACTCACACCCCCACCACCTTTCAACAGCGACAAGGGCCCACACCTGCACCAGCACCCTCAAACAACAACAAATGCCTGCACCAGCACTCTCAAACAACAACAAATGCCCATACCCGCACCTCACCTTCAACCAGCAACAAGGGCCCACATCTGCACCACCACCTTCAACCGGCGACGGGGGCCCATGCCTGTGCCACCACCTTCAAATGGCGATGAGCGCCCACACCTGCACCACCACTTTCAGACGGCGACAAGTACCCACACCACCACCACCTTCAACGGCAATGAATGCCCATGTCTGCACCAGCACCCTCAAACGACAACCAGCCCTTACGGATGGCGACGCATGCCTTCAACAGCAACCACTGGCCCACACCAGCACCCTAATGACGGCCCATTGCAAATGCCCATTCTTTCTTGAATGGAAATGGGAGAGCCATTGCTAGTTTAGTATTTTTGTTACATAGTAGCTGTTTTATACTGTACATAATCGGGTACTCGGCCACCTAAGACTGTTTTATCCATTACTGGTGTAAAACTGTAAATAAATGCCTGAAATTTTGATAATACATTTTCCTGGATATCAACAATACCTACGCAAAATTTGGGAATTTTTGAGTGTCTCATTATTTCTGTATGAATATTTTGTTTTTGAGACTTGAGAGCTGGCCAGCCTATTGGGCACTCAGCCACCCTGAACTAATACAAATTTGTATGTATTTTGTTCGGTTCATTATGTTTCAGGATCACGGCCTGTAATAGGAAATACGCCATTGCGAGGTGCTCAAGAGTCATCTGTCTGTAACTCAGTCAGTTCTATTCTGATTTACACAAAATCTTTTGGAGGTTTCAAAGGAGGTTCCATAAAATTTGTGTTACCTATAAATATGAGATTTTTGTAGTTCCTAAATTTTACAAAATCTCTTTTTAACATGTTCGCATTTTTGGTCCTTGATGCCAAAATGGCATCGGGCTGGGAGATAGGAATTGAAAAAAAATCTAAAAGATACCCAATAGGATGCAGTATCATCTGAAAAAACTTTCTGACACAAAAAATTTGCATCCATTTAAGTTTGGTGAACTAAGCGCAAGTAATCTAGCTCATGCTCCAAAAACCTCAAATATCTTCTAACAGGGCAGTATATATACTGAATATCTTCAAGCTAATACACCCTGTTGCTTTGTACTCAGACAAATTCATAATTTAAAACATATAAATGAGCTCAGTGCATTTTATTTTACGATTGGTATAAGTTTCGTCGGCCTGGTGCAGGAGATTATCTTGCTGCAACCTGTTCTATTTTAAGAAATGGACCCTGATGGCTGACCAACTACTCTTCCACAAGCATTCTCCCTTCCACACTTCACTATTCTCAAAATTTAACAGTGCAGTTGTGTAGATAATATTCACTGCTACCTAGAAATATGATTTCTATCACTAATCGTCTATGTCTCAACTCTGTAGAACATCGATGGCCGGCTTCCCAGGGTGACCGGGTACCTGATTACGTACAGTATACTCAAAATACATTAATTGGGGCTTTCTTATGGTGTGAAATGTGAAAAATTTAGTACGGGTTCCAAATGATTCTGACAATGAGTTCTGGCATTGCAGTCTGTCGGCTATATTATAATGCAATATGAGCATCTGAGCATCTGATACCTGTTGACAATTGACGGGAATATTACAGCCGTTCGGTCACCATGTGAAGGGCCGATATCAATTTCATAGTATTGCAATATTACTACAACAAACTCATGACACCACATCTGGATTATTAACCGGACCTGCTACCATCTACGCATATCTGGCATTGTGAGTCGACCTAAAATATGCTGACCAGTTCATAACGCCGATGATCGTTCACAGTGCAATTTGGGTGTTCATATTACCAGATAGGAATTCAATAGGAATTTCCCCAATTTCCTGATGTTGTCAATCGAAAATGAATGCCGAGGTTCAAGAAACTTACTTAATAGCCACCGTATCGTCGGTCACCCCATCTACAGCAGCTCCAAAGTCCTGCCAGTGCGTAGCCCTTTATATCCCAATTTCCGCAAACCCATAATTGTAGAAATCCCTTCCGACTGAGGCGCGCGGACCAGAAGGTGCACATGACCTCCTTTCATCTTTCTGTCATCTTTCTGACGTTTCTGTTCTCCCAAGGCTCTTATAATGCGGGTCCTTTCGATGACACCTGAACAGATCAACATGCTGCCTCCGGCCGAACGAACAACATATATACAAATTGAAATAGTTCGTCTCATATCCTCTTTCTAGAACAGTATTTTATGCTAAGTGTATTGCACTCCCGTAGAGAACTACGCTCGGTGTACCAACAGGGTAGATTGTCAAACGTCAGGTCACTAGTACTACGTTACACAGGGGTTACTTGTCCTCACTCTCGACAGTTCCGCATGCGTCTGTATTCCTATATCCTTGCATCATAATCTTCGCTAGGAAACAACAACGCGTTTTCTGATCCCTATATTCCAGTTCCTACCCACTCTACCTCGACTTGAGCCGGATCAGAACCAATATCTCCCCTTCATTTTGTTTATGGGAGCTTCAGCCGCCACCCTCTCTGCTTTGAAGAACGTTTGGCAAGGTCAGAAGAAGGCCTGACAGCTGTTGCGAACATGAATATCAGGAACTGTTGATGAAAAGGATAACGTGAAAGCTCTGCTAAGATATGAAGGATCATCAGAAGGCGATATGAGAAGGACGCCAAGTTCAATCCAATCTCACTGCTGAAGATCCAGATGCGAGAGGCGATTCGGATAAGAGATGCGGCGAACCATGTGCACTAGCGTCTGCTGGGGTAGCTCATACGAATCTGAGACAATGTCAATGAATTAGGCGTAAAATGTATGTCTACCGCAAATGCACAACGGATGTAATGATTATGCAGGAAGGGCCTTGTTATCCTTCTGAGCTACATGCGAAAAGAATCCATGTTAGGGAATCGACTCTTCGGCTGAAGTAGCACCCATCGTAATGCGGTCACCCAATGAGAGGGCAACGCCCTGCGTTTTACTCCAAATACGAACATGACCCGTAATTGTGCCCGCCTCCATCCGCTCCACACTCAAGTTCGCCAGGGGGTCCTCACCTGTGAGATAGTCAGAGCATGTTGCATGATCATCAAAGGAACGAGTGCGAACCGAAGAGACTGCGAGCATACATGTTTGCAGAGAGGAAGTCGCAATCCCTGAGTTGGCGCCTCCTGGTCTGAGGCAGGATATGTTGGTCGTTTGCTTGACATGCTTCAGGTATTCACGGGCGTCGCTGATGAAGGTGGCATTGATGTTCCATTTCCAATCGAAAAGGGAACGGGGTACTCACGATAGAGGGTAGTTAACATTGACTCTGTTCTCCCATTCGAACTCGGTCCACATGCTACGGAACTATAACCATCTCTCAGTTTCTACATTGGAGATACAGGCAGGCATTCGACTTGATGCTCGGTACAGTACGCGGGTTTGATGTTGTCCATGATGTCGGTGTGGATGTCGTTTAGGATAACGCAAGCCTCGGCCATGTTCTGTCCTTCCCAGAGGATGATACCGAAGATGACACCAGTCTCCGTCGACGAAACCTTGATGGTGGCTTTGATGCTTTGGAAGCCGTGAGGGGCAATGGTATACACCGCAGGGCGCTCGACAATCTTGAGGTCCCCTAGAGTGGCAAAGTCCAGGCAGAGGTTCTGCAAGGTGTTGCCTGTCTGATTGACGAGCAAAACATCTAAAGTAAAGGGGTCAAGAGAAGGAACGACGATATATTGGGGTTGCAAACCAAGAAGAATATCGAAACCATGCATCTTGACGTAGGCTTCCACATAGATGGGGTCCGAGAAGCCTGAACGTGGTTGAGATTATCATTTGCCACATGGAGTGACTCACCAGTGAGCTGCGAGATACGACTAAGGTTCGACATAAAGTCCTCCTGGACTTCACCAGAGCCAGTGGCCCTACCCACATCCTCATCATGCTGATATTGATCATTAGTCTCGAGTCATAAGAAGAATCCAGAGAAGCGTACATTGATGGCATGGTCCGCCGACTTCTTGGAAAACTTGCGGAAGGTTAACAGATCATCAACTTAGACAACCACAGCTTTCGTTGTCTCGGATTCCTTCTTAGCAACGCGTTTCTATCACAAATATCCGTAAGGGCTTCGTCATAGGGAATCAGGCGAGGAAACTGACCTCTTGAGCACTCAGCATCTTCGTATATGCAGCTTGGGTATCCTCCAAGAACGCTTCGTGAACAGCAGGCTGCAGCCTGAGTTCACTTAGAGTTTGGATGCATGACATGATACGTTCGTTGGAGTCCTCTTCAATCTGGACCGTGACAAACTTGGTTTGACCAACGCGGATGATCGACATCATGATTAGCATGGCCTAGCAGCAAAAAAGGGGTCAGCATGGTAAAAAAGAACTTGAGAAGGACAGAGTTGACCTCAGCACGAAGAATATTTGAGGCAGTAGGGTCCTGTGACTTATCATCGAAACGCAAAACCAGCTTCGTCAAGGCAACAGCAAGAATGGAGCCAGTGAAGAAGTCACAGGCTATCATCATGTCAACAATGCCACCTCGAAAACGAAGTTAACTCACTTCGTAGAGGCGGTTTTGCAGCCGCCTTCACAGCCTCCAGCATCGCCGCAGTAGTGCTCATGTATGCCGTTTCAGTCGCATACGCCCCGTCCGCCAACACTTTGGACATCAGGCTTCAGCCTTGGGCTTCTCTTTATCACTCGCCTCATCTCCGGCTCCCTCCACACCAGCTGCTGCATCTAACAATCTTTGTTCAGAAGCCAAGATCGGAATCTCCCCGAGCACCTTTCTGATCTCCTGCATAGTGTGCTTTGAATGTCGGCAACGGACTCGACGTATTCGCCAAGAATCCAAAGGACGCCTCAGAAGACCTTGCCTGACTTGGTTTCGGGGAGCGTTGAGATCAATTTTTCGCAAATGGTTGCTCGAAGACGAGGGAATTTCTCAACAACCTCCCTATAGAAGTTGTGAGTTTGGCGGCAGATATTTGCAGAAAAGGATGTTACCGAACAAATGAGACCACGTCAAGAGCACTGGGGTTGTTTGAATCTCCGAGGAAATCCATGAGCGCATGGACGACACTGGCAGCCACCTCCGAGAACTTGATGGCCATGACATGGATCGACTGGACCAGAAGTTGTCTGTAGTCGGCAGCCTGTGCGGGGTTACTAACTAAGTGTTTGTGCAATGGACAGAATAGACCTTGTCGAAATCCACCTCCTGTGTCTTTTGCAGCTGCTTCTTGAGGAACAAAGCGACCTCTTCCACGTTTCTACTAGAAGTCATGCTCAAGACGATGCTAATTGCCTTTCACCGGACCTCCATGTCAGCGCTACTGGAAAAGTTAGTTTGGCTACAAGGGAAGCTTAAAAGTTTGCACCTGCTCAAGATTTGAAGGACGCCCATGATAAGGCGATCAAGAACATGCCCATGCTTCGAACGGAGAGTGTCCAGTCGATTCAACACAATAAGCTTGACGTTGTTGTCTGACTCCTTGATGACCAGGGTGATGAAGCAGGATGCGGCCGCTTTGATAGCCGCCGGATTTTGGGTGAGAGTGGTGAGGGTGGTTGCAGCTTCATATTTGACGGCGTGCGAGGGAGCGTTAAGTAGTTTAAAGATGCAGCGAATATATCTTGACTGGAACAGGCATTATGAGCGTGTAGAGCGCCCCACAGAAAAGCACTCACCCTGTGCGCTGAGTCGGTTTTGCAGTCCAATCTAATGACCTCAATAATGCTCATCTGAAGCCCGCCAGGATCGTTTCATAGATGCTTAGGATGTATTCCACAGCTTTGGGCATTGAGCAATGGGCAAGGAAGACGAAAGCGTTCCGTTTGCATGTCGAATCAGATTCGGCAATGAGGAAGGTGTACATGAGCTCCGCTGCATCGGGTATAAAATGTTTGAATTCGTGGTGAATGGAGTAAAGAGCATACACCGCGTTTTTGCGGATGTAGGAATGGCGGTGCTCGAGACATGATCTACAAGTGGGTATAGTGGTTCTTAAAGTTCAGCGTCTTTCGCGATCTTCTGGAAGAAGCGCAGGCTCGCGCCGCGAATGTATTCATTGGGATGCTGCTGAAACTAGGTAAGTAAGAGTCATGTCGGCACACCAGACTCACCAGATCGTTTCGAATGGCGTTCCTTCAGGGTTGAGATGGTCAAACGGTCGTTCATTCAATATGAAACGGAAACATACACAACGAGTATCATCTCCTGCTTCAATTTCCCGTTGTCGTCATACTTCGGACACACTACCCAGTAAAAGTGAAGCAGCTACTTCAATTGCTTGTTCCGTGAAGGCATGACGAATTGGATCGTTAGCATCAATAATGTTGGCTAATTGCCCTATCAACATTCCATTTAGTAAGAGATAGAAAACATAAGGCGTACTTGGGGGTTGCCATTGATGGTCGAAATAATGATTTTGCACAACGTGTCGATTTTGACCTCGTCAGAACCCTTCTCCAGACCTGAGCGCAGCTCGGAGGCCGACGGATACTGGGCGCTGGAATCAAATACGACCGTGTAACATGATGAATCCGAGGAAGACATCGTTGAGGACGTCGCCAATGATGAGCAGATGACAGATGTGAAGGATATCATTCCTCTTCGACTCTCGCAAGCTCCTTGTGAGAGAGAAGAGCGCACCCGTCACGGTCCTCCCTGGCTTCTCCCGCATCATCAAGGAGAACATACGCATCTTGCGCTCCTTCGCAGCAGACGAAACAGTCCACGTCCTAATAAAATCGTCGTTAACCGAGCTTGGGCGGGTCGGAGCCATGTGCTGATATTGCCGCGACCCGAAGAGGGTGGTAAGGTCCAGAATAACGCATTGCCCCAGGTTGATTGCCAGTTCTTTAGAAAACTCCGAAGTGAACGTGGCGATGGTGGCGCTGTGCATATCTATGTTCAACAACGTCGCCATGGGTGTTTTGCCGGTGTCGAACAGGGAAGATGGCTTTTCTTCCGCTAGGAAGCGGACAGGAGGACTGTATGGGCTAGGTTGGATATTTGAGGCAGGGTCCTCACAACATGGAAGTGCGTCGAGGATGAAGGTGTACCCGGTGACGTAGATCTTCGTGAGAGTGCTTTCGAAGGGCATGATCGCTTGAGATTCGGGACCTACGAGGTTGGTGGGGTTGCCTGTGACGTAGAGAACGTCCCCCATCGTGAAGTTCACGAAAGTGAGAGAGGCGAGGGGGGTGGCTTCGATGTTCCCTAGGGACGTCATGATTCGGTTTCCTGAGAAATCGGGGAGTACGATGGTCTGCCTGTCGGATGGACGAACGCGGATGAATCCTGGTCGACCGCCGCGGTGGTTCATACCGACGTGGGAGGGATAAATGCGAGTGTCGTTTGGGGAGGCGGAGTATGTCGTTCCGAAGAAGACTGTGTCAGAAGATTGGATGAAGGAGATGGCGTCTTCTGCGAGTCGATCATCTTTAGACATGGTTGGTTGTTTGTGAATGATCTTAGGCTTTCGGGAATGGCACTAGTTGCCGAACGGTGATATATTTTGGGCATTCACTACACCCTTCATCAAACAAGGCGTTCAAACAGACGATCAGGATATACGCACCCAATTGCCTCATTCACCACCAAGTCAAACTCAATAGAATGCGAGCTCTTCCCTCTCTTCACTTCAACAACCTTCCCCGCAAACTTATTCCTTCTACGCGTCGCAACCTCCACCCCAATCCCCCCACAAGCATCCCCTCCCCTTCCCGCTTTCCACGCCCTAAATTATCCAGGAGTGGATCGCCCTCCCACAACTCCATCCTTACTGACATCGTGTTATACCTTGGCACACTTATGAACCCCTGCTTTCCATCTTTAGCACACAGGATAGACCCCCACAGTCATCCCTGCCCATCTAAGCTGGTGAGCAGGAGGAAATAGAGTTTCTCAGAGTGGAATTTGGTGTGTTCGGGGGGGGAGGTCGCCTGTTATCCAGGTGTAGGCGTGCGCAGTTGCAGGGATGGCATTGAAGCCGAGTTTGTGTCGGATTGAGCGTTCGCCTGGGTGCCAACCTTTAAGTGTGGGCATGTTGAAGAGTTGTGGTGAGGAGTATGTCCCATTAATAAGCGGCGTCGTCATATTGATAATACGCCCGGAGCTAAAGCACACTGGAAAAGGTTTGTGTCGGAGATGACACTGGCAGTCAGTAGAGGACAACGTTGATGTTGATCAAATTGTTGTTGATCATGATCATGATCAACGTTTGTCATCGTCTTCAGCACCAACCTAGTCTCTCCTAGACAGACTTCGATATGTGTGAAGTTGTACCTTTGTTCACGTTATATGAAGCACCAACCTCAAATGTAATGGTGACTGGAATTATCACAGACTCAGATAAGTACAAGGACATGCCATGTCTACATATGGCAGCAATATAGCATGGCATTCAAGGTACATTGAGAAAAAATTATATTACAAAGGTAAAATGAAAGATCTTCGTGATGCTAGTGAATGTTCATCAATGCCTGGCTTTTTCAGTTGGCTTGCTGCCACATTTATAGCTGGCACGCCGTCCTCTCCTCAACTCCTTTGGGTATTCACATTTGAGCTTTCGAAGCCGACATTGGCTAAAAAATGTGGTAAGAATGCTGTCATCAAAATGAAGTTGATTGCATACTTGCAAGTTTGGTCACCCTCTCTGGGGCGACCACACGCAATTTTCCTCATCCTGCAAAATAAACAGGGACGACTCAGCCTCTTTGGGGACTGTGACTTAAATGGAGGTGTGGTCGGCCGAGATGGTGGAACGGTGGAAGGTGCTGCCCCCACCATAGCGCCTGACTCGCTATTGAGGTGTAGAGATTGAAGAGCGAGTGAGAGAGACATATTTGGCGGTGTTTGCTATAGATGTCTCTGGTTATAGCATAACCAAATAGCGCGCCTACGGACGCAGGACCCGCTACTGTCTTTGTGGTTCCAGCAGTCAAAGTACCCACGGTAATCTTCCTGGTGCCATTTATGTCTTTAGCAATATGAATTGACTAGTTACGCAAACGTAAACAACATAGCCGACAAGTACAGATGGAGAGCCTATTGGGTGTCAACACAGAAAGTTATGTTTGCAAAAATCTGTAGTTGTCGACCAAATGTACAATACAGTTTGGATTTGGAGCCATCGTAAATGAATACTAAAACCAAACTAAAATCACATATGACATTGGCAGCTGAGCACTTGATAATAACCGTTGTAGCTTTTGACGACTTACCAGGACCCAGCGGAATGGAAACAGCGGAATGGAAAGAGCTGGAACTGTTGGGCTAAAAAAAGCTCAGGAGGAACAGAAAGAGCCGAAAAAACAAGGCCAACTTTGAAGGTTGTTGGGCTAAAAAAAGCCCAGGGGAAAACGGAAACAGCTGGAACAAACAAGGCCAACTTTGAAATTCGCAGTGGCACTCAGTGAGCCAGGGTAAGACCCTCTACTAAAGTAGCGGGTATCTCCTGCCTTTCCCACCCTTCGCTCCAGGCACCCCTGCCAACCACGTTTTCAACCTTCTCCTCGACCCCCGCTGCCTGTGTCATCTAACCCTAAGTTCTTCATGACCGTCATGTCACATTTTTCCTCTGTTTGAAGAAAGACGCGCTATCTCCTCTCAGTTGTAGTAGCAATCTGCGGAGGCGTGTGGTGGCTGAACTTTGCTCTCGCATCTTCCTCCTTTCTTTCATCACTTCTTCAGAATGTGTTTCTTCCTACTCACCATTCGCGCGACCATGTACAAATTGCCATTTGTGTTGCCTCAGGACCCCAATCCTCTACAACAGTTCCCATGCAGGAAATTGCACCAGATTCTCCTTTGCATCCTTGCAAGATGTTTCATTTCCTTTCTGTCTAGGTGGAGAGAGAAGAGGATGCCAGAAATACATGTGATCAATCGTCGCAGCGGCGGGAGGGGCACCAGAGAGGCTTATTGGGATTGTTTTGGATTTGGAGGAAAGATGGAGCAAGTTACGCACACTCCTTGTCATGTGTCCGCGGGCCCCATACAAACCTCCCAAAGGTCCCATTCACTCTATGCTACTCCACACTCAGTTCTTCCCTTCTACACATGCTTCTGAGAGGCTGCATAGGCTCTTCCACAAAACAAGCTTCTGCACAAGATCTCACAGTCTAATTTCCCTCTGAGTTCACTCAAATTCCGGTACCATTTCCACAGCGTTCAAGTGCCGTGGGCTACTGTATCGTCTCATGTATCCCTCTGGGGATAACACAATGGTGCAGGTGAAGTCCAGAAGTGTTGGCGAGCATGTTGAAATCTGCATGCCTTCGCCGGCAAGGTGTCAGAGAACTCAGGAGCAAGGGAACGTGGGTTGGGGAAAAGGGACACACAGGAAAGCGGGGCGCTCGTCTCGCAGCATGAGAGATCTAGGAGGTTATACCAAGGCAGCTGGTAAGTAAACTCATCCACTCGTGATCAATAATTGACTTTCTTCCAGCAATATCACACTCGCCCCCAATTTCAGCCCTTCTCACACAAGAAGGATGACTATGACTGCTCACTGCAGCTAGTAACTCGAGTTTACATCATATTCTCTCTTGACCATTCCGTTGTGGGTAGCCAGCGTCTCAAGGCTTCAGCCACCTGGACCTCTGGGCCAGCTCTAGCCCCCTCTCAAGCATTGTTATTCAGCACGAAATGAAGACCCATCCTAGACGATCTTTAACACACTTTCCTTCGCTTTTCTACGTGCTATTCCTGTTTTACGCCATCTCCTTGCGTATGGTACCGACAACCCGTGCCTGTGCTTCCTGTTAATCGTCCCTATGCCCCTTCATGGTGGTAGTCATCACAGTCTACCCTCTCCCTTGCTGAAGCTATGACTCCCATGGGAAAGGGGGTTTCTGGCAATGGAACCTGTTGTAGTAGAGATGCGTTCTCGAGGTCAGTGGGGGGTGTGGATTCAGATTGACTACATTGCTTCCTTCCCCCTTTGGGGATGCAAAGACAAATGGGGAACACACGTGGTGAGGTTCTGCGTGAGGGATTTTTTGGTTGCGGTTTTGGCGCACAGACGAGAAAATGGGGTTGGTGTTTTTCTCAGTCATCAGGTGGCAAGTGGGCTCTGTATGCGCTTGCATGAGACACTGCTGGGAGCTGTGGTGACGAGACAAAGTCCACGTTAACTGGGTTGATTTGCTTATGCTGTCCATGCTGAGATGGGGTGGGATGAAGGGGGGTGGTTTGTCATGACGGTTCTCCTCTAGTAGTTGTCATGATGAACAGGGGAACCAAACGGGATGAGGGTTGGGGTGGTATGTCCTCTTTTGGGCAAGCACCATGGTGGGGGTGGCCGTTTAGGCTTTGAGAGTGTGTGGTTTGAATATTTGCGAGTTGGGTCCCACAATTTTTTCCAACTTGTCACTTTCATTTACAGTGTTTTTCACATGTATGCAGAATCGCGTTTGCAAAAATTCTGCACCTTTGGTTGTGTTTGCCACATCAGCATTTCCCTTGACACAGTTTTCATGAGAAGCCTCAGTGCGCCTATAAGTACCAGGACCCCACAACATCAATGTCCACTTTCTTCCCTTCGAATTGATGGCCAGCGCTCCGCTTTGTCCATTCTCCGAACCCATTCCAACTCCAAATTCAACCTTTACTGTTGCCATGGTTGCCATAGCCCTTACTCTCTTTCTCCCTGCCACTCAAAGCAAAACTCCCACCGGTAAACCTGCAAAAGCCAAGCTCAAGACCGAGACGAAGAACAAACAATTCAGTTACGATTTCAACAACACCAAAGACAATTATATTTCATTTCTCAACCACATCCTCACTGCTCACGGACTGGCCACAAAGTATGGCCCTGTAACCTCGTCTTCTCGGTTTCCAATCAAAATTATCACACCACCAGCCTGAGCGTAAGTCTTTTGTTTATACTCAGCTTATCCCACACTCACCATCAAGAATCTAGCAAAGCTGATACCGTTGATGTGGAACGGCACAGCAAATACAAGGATTTGATTGATAATGTGCACGAGAAGAAGGTGAACAAGCTCACTGTCTTAGTCCACATCAACGGTATCAAGGAAGCATCAAAGAAGGTATGCAGAGCTCAATATGTTTGCGTACTGGTCTAATCTGCAACAGCACAAGCAGGGTGGGTTGGGTTATGAAAGCGTCAGTGGTTCACATGGACAGTTGGTTGATGAAGGCAGCGATGAGGATGAAAAGGTAAGCCATCCATTCTTCTTTTCCCTGATGTAGCTGAGTCACAGTCTCATGCATATTAGGGCTATACTGCTATGGACCGGGAACTAGGTCACCTTCGTGGCTTCTTGGCAAAGAAATATCAAAACCCAAATGATTCAGGCTACACATACATCACCAACAACGGTGATCGCCTACCGCTCACACCAATAATGCTTGCCCAATGGTGCAGAGCACTGGTATGATTCATTTCTTGATCCTTTCATCAGCACTGACCCTCTTTCAATCTAGTATGACAACATGGCGACTCTTTCAGACCCTCCCCACTCCCAGGCCTTCAATATGGCCAATTGTGGCCGGCTTCTGCCTGGACGAAGCTCAACCAGCAACAGCCCTAGCTCCCCAACTAATTCTTCTTCAGACAGTCTTGGCCACGTCGCATCTATCTTCTTGACTTTGACAATGCTTCTTGGTGTCAAGAATTTGCCTTCCATCCAACCCCCTATAAGAATGAAGTATCTCATATCATATTTCATCAGGCAATCAACAAATCACTCTGCAGGCAAATGCCTAGGGTTTATGATATAAGTGGTAGGTACTAGTGGCACCCCTCAGAACAGTGTTCACCATCAAATGCAATGCAAAATTCGGTGGCCCATCACATCATTTGTCGTTTCAGGCGTTAAAGGAAGAGTTTAGAGAAAAGAAGGCCCATCAGGAGGATTTGAAAGCAAGCATGACAAGTGGGATTAACATTCAAGTATGGCACCTTTAGATTGTCCTTCTTTTTCTCTTACTACATTAACAGATATGGTACCAATCTGGACTTCGAGATTGATAGAAATGGCATAGTTAAGCTGAATGTTCTGAAAGGGTGAAATTTATGCACAGGGGTATCTTCTCTCTTTCTTGGTGTAAAAGACAGTGTACTGAATGAAAGGTCGCAAATGCAGAGGAGATTCAATCTTGATTTATGTGATGAGGTTCTTGCACACTGACTCCTAGGTAAGCACCTGAGTGTTCATGCTCATAACTTTTTGACATTCCTTATAGGTTCAATTCTGCCCTCAATTGTGCCTGTGCTTGGATCTTGTCAGCACAAGTTCAGATCTAGCTAACACGACACATCCTGGGTCTTATCTTTTGATTAGTCCAAGATTCTTGAAATCATTGCTCTTTCTGCCTATGTATCTTATGCTCTCACTCCTTTACTGATTGTTGAATCAAATTGTCCGTTTGCTTTCAAAAGCCTTGGCTCGCGTGATAAAGTCTTCTCGTTGAATCATTGTTATCCTCTACTCATGCACATGGGCAATGGCGAGGTAAGGGTGGTCATGAGGTGGATGATGGTTCATCAGACACGGGTCGCTTGCATTGTGGGCATTGTTGGCTCTTGGAGCATTGCTGACATTGAACATTTTTGGGACTCACCGGTGTTCGAACTCACCACCGCAACTGCAAGTCTAAAAAATGGCCTCTCAATAAAAACAATGAATAGTCATTGTAATCAAGGACTGACCCTAGGCCATTCCGACATAATTGCCTACATATATTACCTGAAAAAAAAAGACCTTGTTCTGCAGTTCTCCTCAAGGGCCCACCTGCATGGGGGCCTTCTCGGAGGAGCGCCGCAGAATGAGGTCAAAATTTATTGGGTAAATAGATAGGGGACAAGGACAAAGACTGATAATACTGAATGCAAGTTGTTAGAAGCATTTCCCTGACGTCCAAACGTTGTGTCAAAGATTTGGAGGCTTTTAACATGGTGACATGACGAAGTTGCTTGATAGCGACATTTCTTGGATGATACACCAAGTTCCACCACAGCTTGCCCTTCCTTGATGCAGGCGTCATCGAGATGGATCTCTTAAAATTTTTAAGCTGTGCTTAACCTACCCCTCACATTGGGTTTTGGGTTCAATTTCTGGTGCCCCCTTTGCACTTGCATGTTTACAAGCAAATTTTTCATTACACAAACATTCTCCCAATGGTGGTACTACATGAAGAAAAGTGACCCTAGATAGAGTAACGATCAATCTCATTCTCAGTATAATGGACTGAATTAGTGATGTACCTAGATAGAGTAATGATCAATCTAGGTACCGTAAGTATGGGTATAGTGGTTAAGTAAATAGTGTGGCTCGCCTCAGTCTCAGTATAACGGACTGAGGTGGGCAGCAGCTACTGTCTGGTATATATATACTATGTGAGATAAAGGGATAAGTCTCGTACAAAGGATAAAAAGAGAGAGAAAGAAAAGAAAGAAAAGAAACAAACGATGTGTGTGTTCATGATGTTGTGATAATCACAACACTCCTCCTCACCATGAACACTCCTACTTGCACGGAGTCATGGAGATTATTTGATGCCTAGGAACTCACAGAATCAAGTGAATTTTTTTGTGTCCAGTGCTTTTGTGAATATGTCAGCGATGTCGTCGTAGGTGTTAATATAGGAAAGGGTTATTTCATTTGACTGGACACGTTTGCGGAAGAAGTGGTGTTTTATGTTGATGTGCTTTACACGGTCATGGAGCAGGGGATCTTCTGATAAATTGATGGTGGCATTATTGTCACAAAGTATTGTGGTCGGGGTTTTTGGCTGATGACCTATGGTGTCAAGGAGTGAGCATAGCCAAATTGCTTCTTTGCAAGCTTTGAACGCAGCGACATATTCTGCTTCACATGAGGAAGCAGCGACGGTCTTTTGTTTTCTAGCTTGCCAGGAAACGGTGATACGGAGTGTAACCATACACTCCTAAAAATGCGAATTTTAGCATTTTTACCAATAAGTCCCTGTAGTACCACTTAATACACATTACATGATCATAAGGATCAATGGACAAGCCCTGTCCAGTTG
>Ga0307507_10006823_pt1 | contig 17074 bp, 6 predicted proteins | sample 7_EM_MG_FD_207223 | JGI IMG/M metagenome (GOLD analysis project Ga0307507, IMG submission 207223) | Populus trichocarpa ectomycorrhiza microbial communities from riparian zone in the Pacific Northwest, United States - 7_EM | ecosystem: Host-associated > Plants > Roots > Unclassified | place...
TTATAGCCCCCTTTATTAGTAGTCTACTGCTAAATTATAGGCTATAAAGTAGTACCTTATTAATAACCTAAATAAGGGCTTTATTAAGCCTAGTTAAGCCCCTTTTAACTTGCCTATTCTCTTTACTAAAAAGCTAAATAGAGGACTTTATTTCTATATTAACTACCGCAAACTTAATAATATAACCCGCAAAGACCGCTATCTACTACCCTTACTTAAGGAGACTCTAGCCTAAATAAGTAGAGCTAAGGTCTTTACTAAGCTTGATATCCATTAGGCTTTTTACCAAATTAGGATAAACCCTAGATTAAAAAATCTTACTACATTTTAGACCTATTACAGAATATATAAATACAAAGTACTTTCTTTTAGACTAACTAACGGACCGGCTATATACCAGCAGTATATAAATAATATACTCTTTAACTACCTTAATGACTTCTATACGGCCTACCTAGATAATATTATAATTTACTCTAAGAACGAGCTAAAATACAAGGAGCACGTCTATAAAGTCCTATAATAGCTCCATAAGGCTGGCTTCTAGGCCGATATTAAGAAGTTAGAATTTAGTATTAAGCGTATAAAGTACCTAGGTTTTATTATTAGTACAGACAGAGATGTAGAAAAAAAGGCTATAATTAACCAGTGGGCACCCCTATAGACCATAAAGGGGGTACAATTATTTTTAGGCTTTTATAACTTCTACTAACGCTTTATTAAGAACTACAGCAGGATTACCCGGCCTCTTAACTATCTTACCAGGAAAGACCAGCCCTTCTATTTTAATGCTATATATACGCAGGCCTTTAATAAGCTTAAAAAACGGCTAGTATCAGCTCCCCTACTTGCCCACTTTAACCTAAAACGGCCCTTAATACTAGAAACTAATGCCTTAGACGGCGTAATAGCTAGTGTTTTTTCCCAAAAGCAACCAGACGGAGAATGGCACCCTATTATATACTATTTAAAGACTATAATAGATGCCAAGCTAAACTACCACATCTATAATAAAGAAATGCTGGCTATTATCTCTAGCTTTTAGCACTAGCGTATATAGCTAGAGGGGACCCCTAAGCCCATTAAGGTAGTTTTAGATTATAAGGCCCTAGAATACTTCATAACAACTAAGGCCCTTACGGCCCGGTAGGCACGCTAGGCGGATATCCTATCTTAGTTTAACTTCTTAATTATATATAGACTAGGCGCTATAAACTATGCGGATGCCCTTATAAGGCGTAAACAAGACCTAGGTAACTAGATAGCTGCGAAGATCTTATTACAGACCTAGATACTACTATAACTAGAGCACCTTAACCCCTAGATACAGGCAGAATTAAGTATAGACTCCTTAGGCGCCAAGATATATCCTATTGACCCTTTAGGACTTAACTTAATTAACAAATTACTATAAATAAACTATACGGCCTCTTCTCTATAGAAGTACCGTAAAAAGGCAAAGAATGTTACCAGCCTATAGTCCCTTAAAAATGGATTACTTAAGTATTAGGAACGGCTAGTAATAGCAAAAAAACAGAACTTATGGACTTAACTTATTACTAAAGCACATGCCTAGGTCTCTATAGCCTACCCTAGAAAAAATAAGACCTATAGGATTATTAGCAACCGCTACTACTAGCCCAGAATAGTTATAGATATTAACCACTATATACGGAACTGTAATAACTGCTATAGGTCTACAATTCTACAAGATAAGACCCTAGGGCTATTAAAACCACTCCTAATACCAGAACGCCCCTAGCAGCATATTTTTATAGACTTCTATAAGCTACCTATAGACCGCAATAGATATAATATAGATATAATCCTAGTTAACCGCTTTAGTAAGCACCTATTCTTAATCCCCTGTTATAAGGATATTAATGCTAAAGAGGTGGCCCAACTATATATCTATTATATCTACCAAATTTACAAACTACTAGATACTATTATATCTAATTAAGGGCCGCAGTTTATATTAGCCTTCTAGAATAAGTTTACCTAGATCCTAGGTATTAGGTTAAAGCTTTCTATAGTATACCACCCCTAAATAGACGGTTAGATAGAGATTATAAATTAATACTTAGACTAGAGACTCTGGCCCTTTATTAACTACTTTTAGGATAACTAGGGCGAACTACTACCCCTAATAGACTACATATTACAGACAGCTTAAGTACAATATTACGACTATTTGGGGAAAAGTTAAAAGAAGCTAGTTGGTTAATATAGGCACGGTCCAGGATAGAACCAGTAGAACTATATAATGAGGAATAGTAACCAAGGTTACGTGGCGTTAAACATATTAACTATGTTAAATGGAAGGGATGTTACATTTAATACAGATAACACGTACCTTATATACAAGAGAGGATTTCTTAGGCATACGGTTGTGTATTTAAAGGACCTTAGTCCCTACCGTAGATAGTTCTCTCCTTGTAATAAATCTTAGAATACAATTGGAGTTAATCTATTAGGCAACTACTCCACTAGTTATTATTACGTTGTTAACCTATTTATATCTACATACCCAGCCCAATAACAGGACCCACCGTAGTTCTTTCTACAAGGTTCCGTTACACTACGCCTAGGCAACCCTACCCCATAACTCTACAGGATTTGCACCTATTTAGCTAGAAATAGGATATTTACCCTATACTAGCTTTAACTGGAATAGACTAGAAGGCCTACAGACTATATACAAAAAACTATCTTATAAGGAAGCCTAGCAATACGCTAAACACTTAGAAGAAGCCTAGGCGGTAGCCTATATAAATCTAGAAAAGGCCTAGAGATTAATAAAATAGCAGGTAAACAAGCACAGGCGCAAGCCTAACTTCACTATAGGCAATAAGGTCTGGGTTATAACAAAGAACTAAAAGACAGAACGGCCTAGCCGTAAGCTGGACTATAAGATAGTAGGACTATATAAGATCCTTAATAAAGAAGGCAACTTGTACAAGGTTAAGCTCCCAGACTCAATTAAAGTCCACCCTGTTTTCTCACCAGATAAGCTATAAAAAGCTGCAAATAACCTACTACCTAGACAAAAGAATAAGCCTCCACTGCTAATTTAAGTTAATAGCAATAATAAATAGAAAGTTAATAAAATACTAGCCTGTAAACTAGTATAAGGAACGCTAAAATACTGTATCTAATAGAAAGGTTATAATCCAGACCCAACCTAGTACCCTACTTAGAACTTTATAGGTTGCCCCCAAAAGCTTAAAGAATTCTATAACTAATACCCTAACAAGCTAGGACCCCTAAAGTATCTAGATAAGTAGATAGAGTGCTAGTATAGCGAAGATAATAAGCTACCTATTAAGTATAAAGATAAGAATACCCTATGAACATAATACGGACATACAAAGCCTGAGGGCAGGCTTTTTTGGAGGGGGGGTAATGTTACGGCACTAGTGGAAAATGGTGGATTATGGTAGACGCAGAGTCACGTGAGCTCACGTGACTTGAGGATTGTATAAGACTTCGAGCGACGCTGCCCTTCTTCTCCTTTCCTTTCTCTAGCTTTGGATCCTTGTTTATAGACTACCAATTGTACAGGCTTGCGCGTCCCTCTTGCCGTGCTCGTGCCTCGATTGACTGAGTCGCTAACAACGCGTATGCATAGGCCATGTTATGATAACTTAGCTCGCTTATTTTATGCTGCGACTTGTGGGATGCATATATGGGGCATATGCAGCCCATACGTTATATAATATTATCTATTTATGAAATACTTTAAATTCTATGAGAGATTTTGTTAGTATATGCGCTGCATATGCATAAAGCTCAGCGTGGTTAGAAGTTGAGTGTGGTTAGACAAGTTCTGACCACGTTGAACTTTGTGACCACGCCGAGTTTTTCCGTAACCACGCCGAGCTGTGAGCCCCTTGAACCCCTTACAGCAGAAGCTCTGAAGCCCGCCGGTGCAGTCCTGGTCCTTCTTCTTGACATGGTTATTGGTGTCCTTGACGACCTCGGTTTCGCCATCAGCACATCCGCTAATACACGACAGACCAACCTCCCGGTAGCCTCTCCTACATCCAAGGTTAGTATTTTTGGTCTTCCATACCAGTGAACGCAAAATTACCATTCACACTTTCCCATGGTCGTGCCATCAGCGCAGCAAAGGTTCCAATACTGACCCTTGGGACACCAGTCATTTGTGGAAAGCTGACCGGGCTGGCCGTTCATTTGAGCAACTTGGTTTGTGCCCTTCATACAATTGACATTGCAGTCGGTTGTGTAGCATGAGATTCCCGCGCCAAGGTCATTCATTTTCTGTTTAGCGTCCTCCTGGTCGGCAGAGGTGACGCCGGGAGCTGGTGCAAGACCATTATTGGCCGTCTGGTCGACTTGGTCCATTGCCCAAACCTTGAAGCGGTAGGTCAGTCTTTGGGACGGATGAGTCTTATGGAGGCAGTTGAGTCCCTACCATTGTGCCAGCGAGACAACGCGAGTTGGCAAAATCCCGCTTTTGCGTGAATGTGTCGTCGTCGTCGTAACTGACCCACTGATTGCTATCCCAGGTGATCCACTTGACCCCAGCGGTCTTATCCCAAGTGGGATTCACGTTGTTCTTGGAGACTATGTCCTTGATTTCTTGTAGGCTAGTAGATCAGGTTAGCTCGTTGTTGATTGCGCCTTTGAGGGAAGGGAAACCCGCTCAAGAATTCCTGCAGCATTGGAGCACGGTCCAGGGTTCGCGCCGCCGCTGAACTGGCAAACCCCATTTGGTGTGTTGCAAGAAGGGTCTTTCAGTGTGAAGCTTCGGCCGTACTTTACCAGTCAGATTAGCTTGTGGTCGTTTGTCGGCGAGGCGACTTCTTACCCAGCCCTGCCCAAGTACGACTTTTCCGGGATCAACACCAGCACGCCACAACAGGTCGAGACCAAGATCGATCTCTGTGATGTTCGTGTGTGGAGCAATGTACGGACCCACGAACTTGGACTGCGCATCCCAGACTCCGTGCACTATGGCTCAGTGTTAGTAGGACGCTTCGAGCATGTCATGCTTAACTTACGATCGTAGCTCATTAGATTGAACCAATCGATATTGGCCTGGAGACCGGGAAGATCAAAATGCTGCAGGTACCAGTAGGACGTGGGACGGTGATACCGTACTTGGCTCCAAAGACCGCACGCATCTCCTTGACCAAGGAGACGTAGTTGGCCGTGTCGCCCTGAGCTCCCCCGCGATCATCAGCCTGAGGATACTCCCAGTCGATATCCACACCGTCAAAACCGTACGTATCCATGAAGGCCTTGAGTCCATTAATGAATTGGGCCCGGTTGTCGGAGGAGCTAGACATTGTGCTGAAGGCAGTTCTGGTGGGACCAGGATCAGTGAACGACCAGCCGCCCACAGAAATCCACGTCTGAAGACCCTGATTTGTGTCCTTCAGAGCGGTGAATCTGTTGTAGAGGTCGCCAGAGCTCCCGTCCATCGGAGCGATCTGAAAGGTCGACGGGTCAAAGAAGGCGAAGGCGAAGTTGATGTGGGTGAAGCCGTTGAGATTTAGGTCTTCAGGGGCCACACTCTGGCATTTACGCGTGTTGGACCACGACTCATAGTAGCCAATGGTGCGCTTATTGGCACTGGTACCGCCGCCGCAAGAAGGGCGCTTTGGGGGGCCGCAGCCCCCGAAGCCTTGCTGGCATCCCGCTGTACAGAAGTCATCCGTTGAACCGCAGAAACTGTAAAGTTAGTTTGAAGGATTACGAATTCAGCAGTCAACGTACCCAAACTGAGAACAGCAGACATTCAAGGGACAGTTCTGTTGACCGGGTGTCCCATACTGTCCGCACTCGGCCTTGGAGTCACACTTGGAGGTGCAGTTCCCTACGCCGCATTCAGCAGCAGAGTACCCACAGAGACCGTTAGTTCCGCAGCATGCTGCAATTGGACATGGAGTCTCGGCGTTGCAGGTTCCAGTAGGTAGTAAGTCGCGTCCCTGGAGTAGTCCTCGATCTTGCAACAAAGGAAACGATTTTCTAAGGGCGCTGAAGGAGCCGGTTACATCCTTTACGGCTGGAATTGCCACGATCGCTGCAAAATGGACAGCGAGTCCTAGAGTAAGGAACGACAGGACCCGGTGCTTCGTCATCTTGAGATTCACCAAGAATCGACGAGAGAGGTGTCACAGAGGAATGTCGATGCCCAAGGGGCGACAACTCGTTTTGATAATCTGCCTCTTGCGGTAGACCACCGTCAACACTGCCTCGGGCTCGCCTACATAATGGCAATCGATGACAGGAGCACTATCCTTGCCCCTGCATAGTGTCAAGCACCATGTAACGTGTACTACGGTCAGGGCTCCCAATAATGAATGAATGTATATTCATACCACTTATCGTATTCATATCATTAAGAGACCCAAGACATTCATTATCACGATAATATCGCGATAATTAGTATCTTATGTAAGCTATATCACCTGTCTTAGCAAAGTATTAAATTACTTAAGAGTTCTTCTAAATTACTACCTACTTAACGTACCTATATATAAATATATATAAGAACGTGTGGCGTATTTATAATTCTTAGCGAATACTTTACTATAAGCCATTCTTCTACACTACTACTAAAGCTTTAAAATATCTATATATATCTATAAGCTTAGGAATATTCATAAGCAAATATTATATTCATATCGCTTATTATTATTAATATTATCGCGATAAGCTTATGGATAACGTTATCGTTGGGAGCCCTGACTACGGTACCAGGCATAAGTTTTGTTAGTACGCCGATTTTGACATGGACTATCGACAAGGGGTATACTACCAATCAAATCTCACATAATTTTCTTATGAGATTTGATTGGTAGTATACTCCCTTGTAGGCAAAGCATGTCAAACCAACGTACTAACAAAACTTATGCCTGGTACCGGAGTAGATATGTCCAGTACGGGCCGAAAAGCTTGTTTGCACCGCCGTTTGTGCAGCTCATCTCCGGATCTAGTAGCTGCACACTAAATGATCCCCACACGCGCCCTTGCCCGTCAGCAGACTAGATCCTGAAAATCCACAAAACGAGCTGCGTGGCAAGGACTTTCGCAACCCCAATTTTATAACCAGGGGTCAAAAGTATTCGCGTCGAGCCCCCACCAAAAATGCACCCACTACCTGTAGTAAATATAAGTCAATTAAGTTGAGTCTGATCGAGGCTGTAGATTTATATATAATCTAGCTATTGCGTTTTTTTTGGGGTGTTTCAATATCTGACTTGCGCTTTAATTACTGCCTTTACCTGATCTGGTATAGACCTTAAAACCGCATCAAATTCCTCCTAAGAAATTGACTCCCATGCCAAGGGTAATGCTCTTCCAAGCTCCTGAGCGATCGTCTCGTACGACCCACCCAACCTTTTAATATCTGGATTAATTCTAATACAACTTTTTTGAGTTCAAACTAGAGGTGCTTAATCGGGTTTATGTCGGGCGAGTATGGGGGCCAAACAGCCAAATTTATATCTATAATTTGAAGCTAATTAAAGGATCTTTTTGGTAGTATGTATGGGCGCATTATCCTGCATAAAAGTCATGCTCGGTTTGCATACTCTAGGGATTTGATCGTTGAGTACGAGTCGATAGGAGTTGGCGGAGTAGTCGTCTTTATTGAATTTGGGTCCCGTTCCATCATTACTAAATCTGACCTTTCTAAACGATTACTAAATATATCAGATACCATAATATATACGCTTTCGCCCCCTTTAACTTCCTTAACCTTATCGTGGTCCTATTTTTTATCTGGAGTGCGAAACACCCACTGGTGATCGTAGCCTGAACCCTTTTCTACGCTGCACTTATCCGTCTATCTAATCCCTCCATTCTTCTAACCCCCAGTTTTCGTGCGCTCGCGCAAAGGCTAGACGTAGTTTGGCGTGTTTAACAGTAAGGTACGAGCGCTTTTTTGCGCGGCATTTAGAGATGTGGTAGTCACTAAGGATGCGCTAAAGGACTGATGTGCTGAAACCGCAACTAGTGTTTTGGCGGACATCTTGATACGTGGCTTTTGGATTTAGGCATATAAAATGAAGAATATGGCATTTATCGCGAACTGATGCAAGCTTCTGACGGCTAATTTGATGTTTAGATAGACCAGCTGGATGTTGGTTGATTGTTGATTGAGTTGTTGAAAGGGGTACTCTGGTTTCGGTGTGGATCTCGGTGGTCGATGCACCTCCCTCTAATATGGCTCTGAATATGGGTGATTGGCAGTGTAGCTAAATTTTAATTGATTGTGAGGCGCCCCTGAGCTAAGCCAAATTAGGGTAATCAGAGAGAGTCAAGTCGCCTCACGAGTCAAGAACTCTAGTTACCGTAAGATCTACCAAGGTCCTCTATAAAGACCCTTAACGTGTTTCACCACTCCTCGGGCCACCCTACTATTTGCAGCTTTGCGCTGGCTTAAAATTTAATTATTTTAAAGACTTTGCTCCGCAAGAAGTATTCTGGCTTGGTTTTGGAGTAATTGAGTATCTTGTGTTGATGCTATTGTTGTCTTTGTGCAAAGACGCGTCTTGAAAATGGTGGGGTGGCCCGAGGAGTGGGGCGGCCTGAGGAGTGGTTATACATAGAGTTGTAAAGCAACGCCAGAGGCAATTTTAAGCTTAAAGCGACCGCGGTAACCTACTTATATCACTTTTAGAGCACTACCTTATTCCGGAATAAGTCGATTAATCCGTAATGAAGCCGATTAAAGCGATACACGACTCGTTCCGAAATGAGGCAGAAATGTTCCCGGGTATCGACACCCTGCAGCGATGTGAAATTAACTGGCACACTTCTCGTACCCAAAATAACAATTCTCATTATAGGCTTCAGACAGTACAGGGTCTGGAGCCTAGATATCCTTGCCGTTCTACAGACCATGTCCTGTCGGCAACAAGGATCGGCATAGCAAGCGCTCTAGTGTGGACGTCCTACCGTGAGAGCCTTGACCGGATTGTCCGGCTGTCGACCGGATATCCGTGCACCGATTATCGGAAATGAATGAGGACTCTGTCTATTGAAATGTGGTTTTAAGACCTCTATATATATATAAGAAAAGGTGTAGGAAAGGAAAGAGAAGGAGGGTAGGGGGTGGTAATGGAAACAAGGAGTTGGTGACCGAGTTGGTGACCGAGTTAATGACTGACTCAATAACTGAGTTAATGGGTAGGTAGCTGAGTCGGGGCAGTAAGGACCTGATTTGGGTTGACACCCCCCCCCCCCCCAGCTGATCGACTGGGTGGTGATTAGCTGGATATACCTAAATAAGAAATATCCATGGTGTTAAACAAAATAGAAACCATCTGAATTAAGAACAGTAAAAAATAAAGCCTTTGGTGCTCTTCCTTCTAGCAAGATTATTGCCGAACGCGGCGTTGCTTGTAATAATTTAACTCCTAATATTCCTGTAGAAGTATTTGATTGCTAGGGTTCCTATCTAATATAGGTAAGTGACTGCGGTCTTTGTAAAAGGATGATAGATTGCGAAGGAATTCTAAAAGCTTGCTCGAAGCTCTTGTGGTCTTAGTAGTCTTGTATTTCTTTATTAGCTCTTCCTTAAAGGGTTAAAGCTTTGGTATGTTCTCTCTGTGGCAGATCGCCACAAGATTGTTGACGTAGACGATCCTTCTGCCTTCCATAATACTGATATTTTTAATATCGTTGTGGATCTCACACGTCTCTGGACGCGTTGTTCTTTATGTCAAAGGCCTGAAAGGCCCTGCTGGGGCCGGTTCCGTGGTCTCGTCTAGGGTCTCGTCTGGGATCTTGTCTGGGGTAGAAGGTTCTAAGGTCTGTTCTGGAGTCCGTTCTAAACTCTGTTCTGGGGTAGGTTCTTGGGTAGGTAGATCTGGTAAGAAATCGTCCTTCAAGGTTTGTGGGCTGATTACGTCATCGTCTTGAGCACCGAGCTCCTCTTGATCGGTTGCTTGATCTTAATTTTTACCAGAATCCACCTGTCGATTTCCACCGATATCTTCTTGATTTTTATCTATAGTCTTATCCTCCTTATCTGACGTCTTGTTAGGCTCTTCCTGATTAGGAATAGGGTCTACTAAGGCCTTGCTTAAGGTCCTCAGTCATGGCTTGTTATACTTAAGCGTCAATTAATTGCAATGGCGCTTATAAAAGGCAAACGTCTTATAATCGTCTTTCTTATATAGTAGGTTCTTTTTATTGTCCCACCATACGTTCTTATTGTTGAACTTTTTTAAGTAGGCTAAATTTGTATAAAAAGCTGGTATATACGCTGCGTTAGCTAAGAAGATCTTCCTAGGACCTGATGGCGTCTGGATAGTAATCGCTACTGTCCCTATACCCTTAATCGGATTAATACCCGTTCCGGTATACATAAAGTCATTGCTTAGTTAGAGCTCGTTAACGAACCTTGATTAATCGTTAATAATATATATGGTAGTTCCGTTGTTAAGAATTACGCTATCGCGCAGCTTGTTACGGCGCTGGTGGAAAACGGTGGATTATAGTAGACGTTATGGTAGACGCAGAGTCACGTGAGCTTATGTGACTTGGGGATTGTATAAGACTTCAAGCGACGCTACCTTTCTTCTCCTTTCCTTTCTCTAGCTTTGGATCCTCGTTTATAGACTACCAATTATACAGGCTTGCACGTCCCTCTTGCCGTGCTTGTGCCTTAATTAACTAAGTTGCTAATATTATCTAAAGCTCTTTATTACTCTTTCTTCCTAAGAAGGAACTTAAATATATCTATCTATAAGACCATAAATAGGACAAGGACATAGAATAGAACCCTAAGGATATTACTAGGACTATAAGGACAGGACAGACCTAAGAACTAAAAAAACATAAACAGAACGCGAAACCTAAGAATAGGATATATATGGACTAGAACCCCTAGAAAATAAATAAATACTAAAAATTACCTAAAACCCTTACTACTATGCCAAGAAATATAGTAGCTGGCAAAGCTGCTGTAGGACCCGCAAATACCTCTAATAGTAAAATAGTTGCCGTCTTAACCCCCTAGGAAGAGCTTGTAGCAGCTAATACTAAAATTAAATAGCTTTAAGAGCTGCTTAAAACTAGAGACACCCCTATACCTAGTAAGGAGTTATTAGACACTTAGAGACTTACTATAGTCCTTAAGGCCCTAGCCTAATATATAGCATTAGTATTATTATAGTCCACGAAAGTTATAGACCCCCTGTTACTTATAGACGGAACTAACCCTATATTTAATAACTGGAAGCTTTAATTATAGGATAAGCTTAAAGTTAATATAGACTACTTCCCTACTACTTAAGCTAAGATGGCCTATGTCTTTGGCCGTACTAGTAGAGATATATAGACGTACCTACGTCCGTGATACGCCTAGGACTTGGCAGATCCCTTTCTCTTTAAAGATAAGATAATTAACCACTTGTCTTCCATTTATAAGGACCCCTTTAAGGTATAGAACGCCCGCCTTAATTATAAAGCTCTTAATATAAAGACGACAGAGACCTTTTTAGCCTTCTAGACCTGCTTTCTGTACCTAGCTGGCTAGGCCTAAATTCCCTATAAAGATTTAATGCTAGACCTCTTTAATAAGCTTACCCTAGACCTATAGCACGCCATACTGCTAGTTTTTACTACTATATAGACGCTAAAAGTACTTATAGACTACTGCCTATCTATTAACTAAGGCCTCTATTAAATTAAGGCACGAGCTAAGTGGTATAAGGCTAAAAACTCTCTAAACCAAACTATAAGCACTATATAAATAGCCTATAACACTCTGGCACGATCTGTAACTCCTATAGCACTAGCTATATAGCCTGCTATTAATTTAGCAGCTAGTCCTACTACGGGTCTAGCGTATACTTAGCCTATATATAACGACCCCTATAAATAGGCCCTTAGCAATTAAGGAGCTTGCTTTTTATACGGCCAAAAAGACCACTTTATAAAGAATTGCTAGATAAAGGCAAAAACAGGCAAGGTTCTGTTAATTTAGAAGAATAGCATAGAGCTAAAAAAAAGAGGAACTTTAGAGAAAGACTCCTCTCTAGGGTTAAAAGGAATTAATATATTATATATTAATCTAAGTCGGCTAGTTAGTAGAAGAAGCTATACTATCCCTTATACTTTATTTCGTAATAGATATTAAGTTTTAACCTCCGCTTTAGCTAACTCTAGAGTAAATGCCTTTACCCTAATAAATACCTAGTGCGCCGTAAAGCTAGCTAAATTTTTAAATGCGCCTTTTAAAGAACTGCCTAAACTAGTCCCCATTTGTGGGTATAATAGACGGATAGGACTACCTATTATAACTATCTTATAGATCTACCTCTATATTAATGGACAAAGGTAGTATAACATCCCCTTTCTTATTATAGACCTAGGAAGCCATAATATAATCTTAGGAAGAAAATAGCTAGCCTATTTAGGCTTACAGCTTAATATATAAAGTAGACGGCTTATTTAGCCCAAATCTCTACCCCTAACCCCTTCCTTTATAAAAGAAATTAGTATTATAATAGAGAACCTTATACAGCCCTAGGTTAATACTATTTACTAGGCCGATGCTATATATAGGGACCAGGCCTTTAAGAAAGATATATAGCTTAATCCGCAACAGATTTGTATACTACGCTGCCCCTAGACTACCTATGTTACGCCACCCGCACCAGAAATCTAGGAAATTAATAGTAACCTAGCTAAGTCCCCCATAGAGAACTTAGGCCCTATATAGCTATAAAGGAAGGCTAGGAATACTAGACACTATACTAAACTAATAGACTGGAAGGACAACTTATAGAAAATAGAATGTAAGCTAAGGAAGACTATAAACCCTATACCGTAAAATACGGCCTAATAAAAGTCTATAAAGAAACCTATAGACCTTCCCCTAGTTAATATCTGCTGTATTAGCGCTGTAGGATTCTACTAGAACTTAGTCTAACCTAATACCGTTGCCTTTACCACTAGCTTATATAAAATTAATTAAATAATTAAGGAAAAGAAAAGTGAGCTTAGCGGATAGGAAAGTAAGCTTATAGATAAGGAGCTAGTAAAATAGAAACTACCCTATTAACACCAGAAATTTAAGGATATATTCTCTAAGGTAGTATCTAATATACTCCCACCTTACTAACTATACGACCACAAGATTAAGATTAAGCTAGATAAGGAAGACACTATTAGTTATAGCCCCCTTTATCAGCAGTCTACTGCCGAATTATAGGCTATAAAGTAGTACCTTATTAATAACCTAAATAAGGGCTTTATTAAGCCTAGTCAAGCCCCTTTTAACTCGCCTATTCTCTTTACTAAAAAGCCAAATAGAGGACTTTGTTTCTGTATTAACTACTATAAACTTAATAATATAACCTATAAGAACTACTATCCACTGCCCTTACTTAAGGAGACTTTAGCCTAAATAAGTAGAGCTAAAGTCTTTACTAAGCTTAATATCTGTTAGGCTTTTTACCAAATTAGGATAAACCCTAGATTAGAAGATCTTATTATATTTTGGACCTATTACGGAACATATAAATATAAAGTACTTCCTTTTAGACTAACTAACAGATGTAACGGGACTAGCCTAGTTACAGTAGGAATGTCTCGGTAAAACACTCGATAGATAGAACTTGAAGCTTTGACCGAATTCTACTGAATTCTGCCAGCTTAATCAACTTCTGCCAAGTTCTACCAGATTAATCGAATACTACCGAAGTCCGTCCGCGTGCGCACGTGCGTACGCATTGACCAAGACCCCTAAACTGTTTAATTGTAAGATTCTCTTGTTATTCCTTTCTCTTCTTTACGCAACGTCTTGTTCCTAGCAAGAGCTATATACCCTTAAATTTAGATAGAATTTATATTGTTTCTTTAAATCTTTCCCAAAGCCTCTTCGCGCCCTTATATTACGTTGCGTTAAAAATAACTACTATTAAAATAGCAAACGACCTTAAATCCCACGTGTTAACTACGAGTATTATAACCCTAGTTAGGGAACAGTTAACTGCAATGTAAGAAGCCTTTATAGATGCTTTAGCTTAGTAGCGGGCTGCACTAGAAGCCCAGTATTAGCAATTAATGGAAACACTCCGCGAAGAACTCCGTAATATTAATACACTTATAATAGAGACCCTAATAGTAATACCTATAAACGAAATTAAGATAACCGTATATAAACCTAGCCTATTAAATGCAAACCCTAAACTAGTAATGGTAGCTTAATCTATACCTATAACAAACCTAGTACCTACTATAAAATTAGAAAAGCTTCCTAACCCTCTAATATTTAATGGAAATTAAAATAACCTGCGTTCCTTTATAACTAAGCTCTACCTTAAACTTTTAATAAACTATAACTAATACCCTACCAAAGCTAGCAAGATTAGCTATAGGATATCTTAATTAAGTAAAGACGCTGTACAAACTATAGACCTATTCTTCTATAATAGCACCTTTGTTAGTTTTGAAATCTTCGTCTCTTTATTAGAACGAACGTATAATAACGCCAGCTATAAATATACCGCTATTACTAAACTTAAAAACCTATAATAACGGAATTAAGACTTTACTAGCTTCTTTTCGGAATTTTTAGGCCTTATTAGCAAACTAGATTGGAATAAAGCCGCTAAAGTTACTACTCTTCGACAAGCTATTTTGGATAAAATTAGAGTATAGTTAGTAGGTAGGGAACTGCCAAAGGACCTACCCAAATTTGCTATGATGTGTTAATAAATTAATAGGGACCTTTAATATAACAAATAAACTCGTTCTCTAAAGCTAACCACGCCTTGTGTTTAAGACTCTATGAAACCGATATATACCCTAAAGCGCGACCCTTTTCTAAAACCTATGTACGACCCTATGGACCTTAACGCCACTTAATCCTACGCACCCTTAGGAACCAATAAACAAAGGACTTAAGCCATAAATGGAGAATGCTTTGGATATGGCAGAAAAGGATATATCTAAAGGAATTGCCGAACTCACCCTTTTAAAAAAGTCCGCTGTAGTTCCTCCTGGTCTTTAAATCGCACCCACTCCTTAAATCGTACTTGTTTTTTAAGCTGTACTCACTCCTTAACTTGCATTTATTCTATAAATTATACCCGGTTATTATAAAGCATCTTATGTTTAGCTAACTTAGAAAATGAATCATCCTAGGGCCAAGTCGCGCCTTAGGATAAGAAGTGGAAGAGTATAAGTGTCTAGGCTCTTCTAGCGCTAATACACAACACAACTCCCTTAATATACTTAGCGAAATTCAAACACTTAGAAAATAGAAGGAGGTATAAATCCTTATAGATAGCAGAGCCACTAGCATAGGCTTTATTAATACGAACTATACAAAAACCCAACGCCTAAATTTAAAAAAACTTAATAAGCCCTAAGGCCTATAAGGCTTTAACGGCAAACCCTTAATATATAGCGAATTGACGCACTACGCTCTTGTAAAAATATAGATAGGCGAACACCTTAAATATATTTCCCTATTTATAACACCCCTAAAGCAATATAAGATAATACTTAGACATAGATAGCTAAAACGGCACAACCCTTTAATTAGCTGGGTTAAAGAAATACTAAAATTCCGCACGACCTATTGCTGAAGTTATTATTTAAAACACCACCTGCCCTATAAATATGTATAAGACTATTCTAATTTAATATAATACAAATTACCCTTACCATGAACCTTGAACTAATATGATAAAACTATAACTGCTAATCGCAGTAAAGAATATAAAGATAATATATTAAAACCCCTTAAAATTTATATAATACAAGCCGCACCTTTTATTTTGTTAGCAAGAAAACGAGACTACAAAATCTTTGCTATAACAATAGAAGATATTAAAAAGGCGCTAGAACCAAAGCAGTATGTTAACCCTTAACCTCTTATACCTAAGGAGTACCATAATCTAATTAACGAGTTTAAAAAACGATTTATAGACCAGCTGCCCCCGTATTAGAATAAATATGATTTTAAGATAGAACTTAAACCTAGTACAACACCAAAGTTTAGTCCGCTATATGGTATATTACGAAAAGAACTGCTTATAATGCAACAATACCTCAACAAGTATCTAGAAAAAGGATTTATTCGCCCTAGTTAGTCTCCATTTACCTTACCCATATTATTTGTTAAAAAGCCAGAAGGAGGCTTAAGATTCTATATTAATTACTAAGCCCTAAACGTAATTACGATTTAAAACCGATATCCAATCCCCTTAATTTAAGAGACGCTTGACTGCCTGGTAAAGGCATGGTATTTTACAAAGCTTAATATAGTCGCTGCCTTTAATCAAATTCGCATCTAAGAAGGAGATAAGAAGTACACAGCCTTTTATATATAATGGGGACTCTTTAAATACCTAGTAATACCATTTACTATAAAAAACGGTCCTAGTACATTTTAGTAATATATTAACGATACGCTCTATAAATTCCTTAATATATTTGTTACCGCGTATATTAATAATATTCTAATCTACTTATCTTTGCTTTCTAAGCATTAAAAACATGTCTAAATGGTTCTTAAACATTTGCGAGATGCGGGTTTATAATGCAATATTAAAAAATGCAAGTTCTATACGTCCGAAGTTATGTACCTAGGCCTAATTATATCCCATAACGGAATTAAAATGGACCCTAAAAAGGTTACTGCGATTATAAACTAAGGAAGCCCTAGTAACGTATAAGATATTTAAGGATTTCTAGAATTTGTAAATGTTCGTACTAACTTAATAGCACGAGTGAGTCGTATCCACGGGCACGAAATACACGTAGTATTGTATGCTTGTTTAGATGGTGACTGTCGATTATATAAAGCAGACTACGTAGTCTATATACTGATGCGCCTCCCCCCTAATTGGTCAGTGCTTTAGAAGTGCACTAGACGCGTAAGCAGGTAGTTAGTGCACCAAACGCGTAAATGTGTACTCGGCGTACCGAACGCGTAAGCACGTGGTTGGTACAACAGGTGCTGTAATTATACACTGGCGGTACTTGGAAAATGAAACCACTTATATATAGCCTCCGTAATTGTCTTAATAGAACCATAAAACACATAAGAAAATACATAGGAAATCCCTCCTAA
>Ga0307507_10006824_pt1 | contig 17074 bp, 17 predicted proteins | sample 7_EM_MG_FD_207223 | JGI IMG/M metagenome (GOLD analysis project Ga0307507, IMG submission 207223) | Populus trichocarpa ectomycorrhiza microbial communities from riparian zone in the Pacific Northwest, United States - 7_EM | ecosystem: Host-associated > Plants > Roots > Unclassified | place...
CGATTCCGCCTTCGCCTTTGCCTGCAACTCCCGCAATGAACGCAACGTGGCGGCGCAGGGTACCATCACCTTCATCCGCCCCGGCAAGCTCGGCGATCGGCTGATCGCAACCGCGCGCGAGGTTTCGCGCAGCGGCCGCTCCGGGATCTATGACGTGCGCGTCACCGCTGCCGAGCTGGTGATCGCCGAATTCCGCGGCCATTCCCGCAGCATCGGCGGCACACTGGTACCGAGCGGGCAGCCCGACCACGACAAGAAATAAGCACGTTGAGGAAACATCCAAGGACACGCGATGGCTTCACCCCAACTTCGATCACGAGCCGGCAGCTACACACCCGAAATGGACGAGGCCGAGCGGGCCTCGCGCGACGAGATCATGGCGTTGCAGACCAAGCGCCTCGCCTGGTCGCTCAAACATGCCTACGACAACGTCGCGCATTACAGGAAGGCGTTCGACGGCGCCGGCGTGCATCCCACGGATTTCCGCGAACTGTCCGATCTCGCCAGGTTTCCGTTCACGGTGAAGACGGACCTGCGCGATAATTACCCCTTCAACATGTTCGCGGTGCCCCGCGAACAGCTGGTGCGCGTCCACGCCTCCTCCGGGACGACCGGAAAACCCATCGTGGTCGGCTACACCAGGGAGGATATCGAGACCTGGTCATTGGTGATGGCGCGCTCGATCCGCGCCGCCGGCGGCCGCCGCGGCATGATCATCCACAATGCCTATGGCTACGGGCTGTTCACCGGCGGCCTCGGCGTGCACTACGGTGCCGAGCACATGGGCTGCACGGTGGTGCCGATTTCCGGCGGCATGACCGAGCGCCAGGTGCAGCTGATCAACGATTTCCGGCCCGACATCATCACCGTGACGCCGAGCTACATCCTGGCGATCATGGATGAATTCAAGCGGCAAAAGCTCGATCCGCGGCAATGCTCGCTCAAGATCGGCATCTTCGGCGCAGAGCCCTGGACCAACGCGATGCGTGCCGAGATCGAGGACGCCTTCGACATGGACGCGACCGATATCTACGGCCTGTCGGAAGTGATCGGCCCCGGCGTCGCGCAGGAATGCCTCGAAACCAAGGACGGCCTGCATATCTGGGAGGATCATTTCTATCCGGAGATCATCGATCCCGAGACCGGCGCGGTGCTGCCCGACGGCGCGAAGGGCGAACTGGTCTTCACCTCGCTCACCAAAGAGGCCTTTCCGGTGATCCGCTATCGCACCCGCGACCTGACCCGGCTGTTGCCGGGTACAGCGCGGCCGGGCTTCCGGCGCATGGAGAAGGTCACGGGCCGTTCCGACGACATGATCATCCTGCGCGGCGTCAACCTGTTTCCGACCCAGATCGAGGAGGTGCTGCTGGCGACCGACTGGTGCGGCGGCCACTTCATCCTCGAACTCACGCGCGACGGGCGCATGGACGAACTGACCATCATCGCCGAAGCCCGCCCCGAGAGCTGGGATGGCAATGGCCTGACCGACCATGCCGACCGGATCTCGACCCACATCAAAAATACCATCGGCGTCACCTCGCGGGTGCGCGTGGTGGCGCCGGATACGCTGGAGCGTTCGCTCGGCAAGGCCAAGCGTCTCTACGACAAGAGGCCGAAGGATTGACTCCCGTCATTCCGGGGCTGCCCGGCAGGGCTGAACCCGGATTCCCGAACCACCGGGATTCCCCGATGCGCAATTGCGCATCTGAGGTCTGCGCCTCAACGCGCATCCCGGAATGACGCGCGTAGCAGCGCGACATCATGACCACAAATCCCGCGCGATCCTGATATCATTTGTGACTTGCCGCAGATCGCGACGCCCTAACATGCGAGTCCAGCCATGGCCGATCCGAAGTCTCCCACCGCCGCAGAGTTGATCGCCCTGATCCGCGACAAGAAACTGAGCGCGGTTAGCGCCGTGCAGGCCGCGCTCGATCGCGCTGAACGGCAAAAGGATCTCAACGCCTTCATCACCTTGAACCGGGACGGCGCGTTGGCGGCGGCTCAAAAGGTCGATGCCGGCGAGACCACCGGCGTGCTCGCCGGCCTTCCCATCATCGTCAAGGACAACATCAACACCTCGGACATGCCGACCTCGGCCGGGACGCCCGCGCTGCGGAATGCGCGCCCGACCCGGAACGCGCCCTCCCTGCAAAAGCTTCTCGATGCCGGCGCCATCGTGATCGGCAAGGCCAACATGCACGAACTGGCGTTCGGCATCACCAGTACCAATCTGGCGTCCTTCGCGGGTCCCGTGAGAAATCCCTACGACACGGCTCGCATTCCCGGAGGATCATCGGGCGGGACCGCCGTAGCGGTCGCCGCCCGCATTGTGACCTGCGGCCTCGGCTCCGATACCGGCGGCTCGACCCGTGTGCCGGCGGCTCTGACCGGCACTGTCGGCTTGCGGCCCTCGGTCGGCAATGGCGGCACCGAGCGACGCTATCACGACACCGACATGGTGGTGCCGATCAGTCACACGCGCGACACCGTGGGGCCGATGGGGCTCAGCGTAGCTGACGTCGCGTTGCTGGATTCGGTCATCACCGGAACCCCAATGGTGTCCGCCGCGCCGTTGCGTGGCAAGCGTCTCGGCATGCCCGCCTCGTTCTGGTCCGGGCTCGACCGCAGTCTCGAAGCGGTGGTCATGGCCGCGCGCGCCAAACTCGGCGGTGCCGGAATTGTCCTTGTGGAGGCCGATCTGCCCGGACTGTTCGAGCAGAACGGCAAGGTCTCCTTCCCTGTCGCGCTGCATGAACCGATTGCGGATATCCCGGCCTATCTCAGGGCCTCCGGTATCGATGGCATCACGCTGGCTGACATCGCAGCGACCATCGCCAGCCCCGACGTCGCCGGCGCGTTCGGCGCCATCACCGCCGATGTCTTCGGTGCCGCCTATCCGGACGCAGTCGGCACCCAGCGCAAGGCGCTGCAGGCGATGTACGAGACCTATTTCCGCGACAACAATCTCGACGGCATCCTGTTTCCGACCACGATCGCGCCAGCGCCGACAATCGACCTGGAAAAAGGCTCCGGCGAGATGTCGATCAACGGCGGCGCGCTGGTGCCGACATTCGACACCATGATCCGCAACACCGATCCCGGCAGCAACGCCGGGCTGCCCGGCCTGTCGCTCTACGCCGGCATGACGCCGGACGGCCTGCCGGTCGGGCTCGAGATCGACGGTCCGGTCGGCAGCGATAGGAACCTGTTGGCCATGGGGCTTGCGATCGAGGCCATTTTGGGCACGGCACCTGCGCCAATTTGAGACGTCATTCCGGGGCAGCCCGTCAGGGCTGAACCCGGAATCTCGAGATTCTCAGATGTGCAATTGCACATCATAGTTCGCGCTCCGCGCGCCCCGGAATGACAGGCTCTACACATGATCGTAATCGACCACGACCGTCGGATCATGTCTTGTGCATACGGTCGAACAAAATTCCGAGCATTTTGTTGCGCGCCGCGGTGGAAAGATGGCCATAGAAAAACATCGCGACTTTGTCGCCGGGGCGGCGCAGCTTCAGGCGCGAGAATAATGCGGTGGCTTCAGCGACATTGGTTCCTGCAAAAACACTTTCGAGCAGTTTAGCGCGGCTGCCGTAACCCATTACATCATTGGCTGCATATCTCGTTCGCAGAATGCGCAGCAGCAAATCATCGGTGAGCGGTGGTCGCGGCTCTTGTTGCGTGACGGCGTAGCGTACAACCGGGTCCTCGTGCGACTTGGGTCCGAGCGCCATCACATCGTGACCACGGATATTCAGCACGATATATCCATACCTCGGATCGTCCTCGCCCATCAGCCCATCGGCGCCGTTGACGGACTTTCCGTCATTCGCCTCGAGGCTCGCCGCACGAAACCAGTCTTCGACAATCTGCGCCTGCTGCTCGGGATTGTAGGTGTCCCAGTCCTTGTAGCTGCTCTTGCTATAATCATAAGCCGCACTGCCATGGCGAGCCTGGTGGTAGATGGAGCTACCCTGCACAGACCATGCCCAGGTGGAATGATGGCCTTGCCAGACGTGCGTGAGTTCGTGAATCAGCAACTCCTTGTCCTTCTGGACATAGCTCATGCCTTGGTAGCCATTTTCGCCAACGTTGATCATGTATTTGCGCGGAGACGTGAACGGAACCGGGATGGTAAAGGGCCGCTCGCTGGCGCCAAGACCATCGCCGATCAGGACTCGATCATAGGCAATCGTGTTCTCGAAAACGCTCTTGGCGATGCTGGTCTCGTGGGTGCCCAAATAGCGAAAATTACGTGGTCTGCGCATGCCGCCAATCGCGTCAATTGCGCCGTCGATTGCGTCCGAGATCGATTTTTCTCCGAGGAATTGGGTGCCTTTCGGGACAGTCATGGCGCTCTCTCCGTGTTGGACGGAAGCTTCTTCGGCAAATATCCTGTCATTCGGGGGCGGGCAAAGCCTTCCCAACCTTTACCAGACAGCCGGTCCCTTGGAAACTGCGATCGCGCATCGCAAGGTTGACGACATCTGCGCGGACCCGACAGCCTCGAGATGACAATCGCACCTCTATCGCAAGCGACGCCTGCAAGTGATGCGGCCGATTGCGCACGAATATTGCCAGCGGCGAAAATTGGGTATTCACGTCAGCCGGGCTATCGCCACTTCGCGGAGCACAACGACGACCCCATCGGTTCCTCGACATCATCCCGCCATGGATTACATCGCTGAGGCCGGCGCGTCGCGTTGCGTTGACCGGTGGGTCGCAACGACGGTCAGATGTGATCGTAATCCACCACGACCCTCGCGGTCGTTGGCCTCGCTTGGCAAGTCAGGATGAAGCCGGCCTTCAACTCCCACGGCTCCAGCGAATAGTTCACCTCCATCTCGGCCTTGCCTTCGACCAGCTTGGCGCGGCAGGTCGAGCACATGCCGCCCTTGCAGGCGAAGGGCAGATCGACGCCAGCGCGCAGCGCCGCATCGAGGATGGCCTCACCTTCGGCGACCGGCACTTCGCGCCGCTTGCCGTCGATGATCAGCGCTGCATGCGCCTTCGGCGGCGCAGACGCCGCCACCACCGCCTTGGGCCGCGGCTTACCGCCGAGCCCCGAGACGAAACGCTCCACGTGAATGCGCTCGTCGGCGATGCCGATCTCCCGGCAGGTGGCCTCGATCTCCTCGCTCATGCCGGTCGGACCGCAGATGAAGACATGGTCGACGGTCGCCGCCGGCACCAGCGAGCGCAGCAGCACCCGCACCTTCTCACCGTCGAGCCGGCCGTGCAGGATCGGGATGTCCTGCTCCTCACCGGAAATGACGTGGAACACCGAGAGGCGGTCGATGAAACGATCCTTCAACTCCTCAAGGGCCTCGCGAAACAGCATGCCCGTGGTGGTGCGGTTGCCATAAAACAGAAAGAAACGGCTGCTCGGCTCGCGCGCCAGCACGCCCTTCGCGATCGAGAGAACCGGCGTGATGCCGGAGCCTGCGGCAAAACCGACATGGATGCGTGCCTGGTCCGCTGCCGGCGCCACCCCAAAGCGACCGGTCGGCGTCATCACGTCGAGCGCGTCGCCATGCTTCAACTCTTCAGACGCCCAGCTCGAGAAGGCGCCGCCATCGACCCGCTTCACCGCGATGCGCAACTCGCCATCATCGGGACCGGAGCAGATCGAATAGGACCGCCGCACCTCTTCGCCGTCGAGCATGGTGCGCAGGGTCAGGTATTGCCCCGGCGCGAAGCGGTAGTCCTCGGCGAGATCCTTCGGGATCGCAAACGTCATCGATATGGCGTCGGCGGACTCGCGACGCAGATCGTCGACGGTGAGGCGGTGGAAACGGGGCGCGGTTGCTGACATGACGCTTCAGTGACACTTGAAATAATCGAAGGGCTCGCGGCAGCTCTTGCAGCGCCACAGCGCCTTGCACGAGGTCGAGCCGAATTCGGACAGAAGCTCGGTATCGACCGACCCGCATTGCGGGCATGCGACCTGCTGCACGCCGAACAGCGCGCGGCGCGAACTTGCCGGCAGCGGCGGCGCTATGCCGTATTCCTTCAGCTTGCGGCGGCCCTCCTCGCTCATCCAGTCGGTGGTCCACGCCGGCGACAGCACGGTGCGGACTTTTGCATCGGCAAAGCCTGCGCGCTGCAGCGCCAGTTCGATTTCAAGCGCGATCATGTTCATCGCGGGACAGCCGGAATAGGTCGGCGTGATCGCGACGTCGACGCGGCCGTCGGTGACATCGACCTCACGCAGCACGCCGAGATCGGCGATGGTGAGCACGGGGATTTCGGGATCGACCACGCTGGCCACAGCGTCCCATGCGCGCCGCGCCAACTCGGCATCGCGGGTTTTGAGCTCTACCATGTGACGCCCGGGAAGGTGCGCTGCATCGACTGCAGTTCGCTGAGGAGATGGCCGAGATGCTCCGAGTGACGGCCCGAGCGGCCGCCCTGCTGCATCCAGTCGCTTTGCGGCAGCGTCAGTGTCGCCTCCTGGACCACACGCGATACCGTCGCCAGCCATCGCGGCCGCAGCGAAACCGGGTCGATGGCCGTGCCATCGTCGATCAGGCCGCGCTCGGCCTCGTCGACCGCAAACATCTCGCCAGTGAAGGCCCAGAGATGATCGATCGCGGTTTGCGCGCGGGCATGACTTTGCTCGGTGCCATCCCCGAGCCGGATGATCCATTCCGAGCAATGCCGCACGTGATAGGCGCTCTCCTTCTCGGACTTGGCGGCGATCGCGGCGAGTGTCGTGTCGGTCGACGCCACCATCGCGCTCCAGTAGAGATCGGCAAAGACCGAGTAGAGGAACTGCCTCACCATGGTATTGGCGAAATCGCCGTTCGGCTGCTCGACCAGCAGGAGATTGCGGTACTGCCGGACGTCGCGCAGATAAGCGAGCTTGTCCTCGTCATTGTCCCTGCCCTCGACCCGCGCGGCGTAGCTGTAGAGCTCGCGGGCCTGACCGATCAGATCGAGCGCCATGTTGGAAAGCGCCATGTCCTCTTCGAGCATCGGCGCGTGGCCGCACCATTCCGACAGGCGATGGCCAAGGATCAACGCGTCGTCGGCGCGGCGCAGGGTGTAAAGCACCAGCGGCGTTTCGGAGACTTCGATCGAAGCAATGGCCATTTTTTGGTCCACTTGATCAACTTGTTCAAGCTCACCCTGAGGAGCCTGCGCGAGCCAGGCGTCTCGAAGGATGGGCTACGGCCTCGTGGTTCGAGACGCACGCTTCGCGTGCTCCTCACCACGAGGGTCTGACAGTCACATATGCCCGACTTCGTCGGGCACCTCATAGAACGTCGGATGCCGGTAGATCTTGGATTCCGCCGGCTCGAACATCATGCCCTTCTCGTCCGGATCGGAGGCCGTGATCGCGCTCGACGGCACCACCCAGATCGACAGCCCCTCGCCGCGGCGGGTGTAGACGTCACGCGCGGCCTGCAACGCCATGGTGGCGTCGTTCGCATGCAGCGAGCCGCAATGCTTGTGGGCGAGACCGTTGCGGCTGCGAATGAAGACTTCCCACAGCGGGGTGTTCGGCGTGGACATGATGATCTCCTCGAATTGCTATTTGAGCATGATCTATTCGGAAAACCGGTTCCCACTTTTCCGGATCATGCTCTAGGCCGCTTTCTGAGCTTCGCGCTGCCGGCGTTTCTCGGCATGGGCCGCCGCCGCCTCGCGCACCCAGGCGCCTTCCTCATGCGCCTTGCGCCGCGCCGCCATGCGATCGCGGTTGCATGGACCGTTGCCGGCCAGCACCTGCTTGAACTCGTTCCAGTCGATCGCGCCGTAGACCCAATGCCCCTGGGCATCCTGCTTCATTCCGGGGTCGGGAATGGTGAGACCGAGATATTGCGCCTGCGGCACCGTCGCATCGACGAATTTCTGCCGCAGCTCGTCATTGGTAAATCGCTTGATCTTCCATCTGGTCGAGGTGTCGCTGTGCTGGCTGGCCTGATCGGGCGGGCCGAACATCATCAAGACCGGCCACCACCAGCGGTTCAGCGCGTCCTGCGCCATCGCCTTCTGCTCGTCCGAGCCGCGCGACAGTTTCAGCATGATCTCGTAGCCCTGGCGCTGGTGGAACGATTCCTCCTTGCAGACCCTGATCATCGCGCGCGCGTAAGGTCCATAGGAACAGCGGCAGAGCGGGATCTGGTTCATGATGGCGGCGCCGTCGACGAGCCAGCCGATCACGCCGATATCCGCCCAGGTGAGCGTCGGATAATTGAAGATCGAGGAGTACTTGGCCTTGCCCGACAGCATCAGGTCGACGAGCTCTTCGCGCGAGGCGCCGAGCGTCTCGGCGGCGGCATAGAGGTAGAGGCCGTGGCCGCACTCGTCCTGCACCTTGGCGAGCAGTGCGGCCTTGCGCCGCAGACTTGGCGCGCGGGTGATCCAGTTGCCTTCCGGCAACATGCCGACGATTTCGGAATGCGCATGCTGCGAGATCTGCCGGATCAGCGTCTTGCGATAGGCCGCGGGCATCCAGTCATTCGGCTCGATGCGCTCCTCGGCATCGATGCGCGCCTGGAACTGGGCAGCGCGGGCCGCATCCTCGAGATTGCGGTCGTCGGCCTCGGACGTATTGAGCGCCTGGGTGTACATGCGCGGCCCTCCCGGGGTTATTTGATCTCAATATATAACAAAAACATCGCTATGCAACGCATTTATGTAACATCTTAATTCCGAAGACCTAATCACCGAAACGGCGCGCCAGCCCACCACTCGCTTCGGGCAGCGGCCCGGTCTGATTGATGGCGTGCAGGTCGAGCCAGCGCTCCGACGCCGGCAGCAGTGCCCGATAGATGTCGCCGCAGAGCCTGCGGGCCGGCTGCCCCGGCCAATCCGCCGGCAACAGCCCACCCGGCAACAGCGGATCGCGCAGCACCACACGGCGGTAATGGTGGATCAGGAGTATCCGCGCGGTGAAGGCATCGATATCAGAGAGCGTGTCGCCGCGATCGAGCCAGTCGTGCAAGGGCGCGAATGTCGCCATGAACTTCAGATAGGCCCCAGCGGTGCGATCGAGCGGCCAGCTTGCGCTGAGCAACCGCCGTCCATTGTCGTCCTCGGCCGACACTTCGAGCCGGATCGCCTGCACGGCCTCCTCGGGCACCGGCACGCCGGAGGGCGCCACCCAGACGCCGGGCAAGGGGCTGCCGAAGCCGGCATTCCTCAGTGCTTCGCGAGCGCTGTCGCGATCCTCTGCATGGCCGATCAGGAGCAGTTCGAAACGCCCGGTCCAGTCCGATGGCGGTGGGTCGTAGATGTGGCGCGTGGCTGCCTCGAAGGTCTCTCGTCCCCTCTCTGCCAACCGATAGAAACTGTTGCGGCCGATCCTCTCACGCTCGAGCCAGCCATCGGCAGCAAGGCGCGACATCGCGGTGCGCACCACGCTGCTGTCGATATCGATCGTGCCGAAAAATTCGAGCAGCGTACCGAGCCAGACCGAGCCGCCGCGCGGCACGATAGCATCGCCGAACACCGTGATGACGATCGAACCGGTGCGCGAGGGCTCGCGCCTGAGGTCTTCGATGATGCGGAACAACGGCGGCTGCATGAATCACGCATACCGCCATTTTCATTCCGTGAACAATAAAACGATCAGGCGGCTTCCCGGTGCGGATCGGGGTAGATAACGCTGCGCAAGCCGCTGCGGTCGAACGGCGCCCATGCGCCTTCCGGCTGGGCAAGACGGTCGGCGACCGCGTAGACCACGGCGGGATGATGGCCCATGCCGCAATGGCTGCTCTCGACCTCGATGCTCTCCGAGATCGCCGAGGGCTTTTCCATGCAGCCCTGCCAGGCGCAGATACCGTCAGTGCGGCTGAAGATCGCCGTGGTCGGCACCGGCGGCGGCTCCGACAACGATCCACCGAACTGCGGATGCTCTTCGTCGGCGCGACGGCCGCTGGCGAATTCATAGACGCGCCAGGCGTTGGTGGATTTCGGGTGACCGGCGAACGGGCTGCCGAGCGTGATCACCGAACGGACCCGATCCGGCATCATCTTGGCGAGCTGGCGGGCGTAGAGGCCACCGAGGCTCCAGCCGACCAGGCTGACCTTACGGCCGTGGGTGTCGTTGAGCTCGTGCACCAGATCAACCATCGCTTCCTGCACGCCGGGCTGCAGACCGAGATTGCGGCCCTGCCGCCAGCCGCTGACCTTGTAGCCGCGGTGGCGCAGGAAACTGCGCAGCGGACGGGTCGAGACGTCGGAGGCGACGAGGCCGGGCAACACCAGGACGGGATGACCATCACCTTGCGGCGCCATGCTGAGCAGCGGCAATGCCCCGATGAATGCGCCGAGCTCGTGCAGGGCGCGACCTTCCAGCAACATCAGTGTGCGGGACGGCGGGTTCAAGGCATGGATGGTAGCGGACATTCCAATTCCCTCTGTTGCCGGTCTTCCGGCCTGTTGGTCCGGTTTGATGACGCTCACCTCGCGCAATCGTTCCGCACCGCAACAAAACGCTCCGTCAGCCCAAGCGTTCCTATGTCATACGCTCGCCAGTGCTGTTTGGTTTCCGATGTCCTGGAAAATTGCACCAGAAGCTGACCTGCGCATTCAAGCTTGAGAGCGGGCGCGGGACAATGGCCCCAAAATCGAAAACCAAACCACGTGATGAAAAAGCAACAACGCCAAACGAGCCTCGTCGTCGAGAGTGATGAAAAAGTCACAACAACCGCAACACGAACTCGACGGTGTAGAGCGCCAGTCCCGCCAGTCCGCCGATCAGCGAACCGTTGAAGCGGATGTATTGCAGATCCTTGCCCACATTGACTTCGATCACCGAGATCAGCTGCGCCATATTCCACGCCTTGACCTGATCGGAGATGAAGCTCGATACGCCGCTCTTCTGATCTTCGATGAAGCTCTTGAGCACCGCGACGAGGCCTCGATTGATCTCGCCGCGCAGTTCGGAGTCCTGCGCCAGCGCCTCGCCTGCGGCGACGAACATGCCGACGAGATGATTGCGCAGCACGGGCGTTTCGCCCGCCGCGCTGCGTTCGACGAAGGATCGCGCATTCGACCAGATGCTGCGCGCGAGATTACCCAATTCGGGACGCGCCAGAAGATCGCGTTTCAGCCCTTCGATGCGGCCGGCATAGGCCGGATCGCTGCCGAGCTTGTCGACGAACGACAGCACCATGCGATCGAACTCGCTCCGAAACGGATGCTTCGGATCGCCGCGCACCTCGTCGAAGAAGGCGCTGGCCGAAGCGACGATCTTGTTCACCAGGAACTTGTCGGCACGATAGAGTTTCAACAGCGTCGGCAGTTCGGCGCGAATTTTCTCGCGGATCATCGCCATGGTCTCCGTCGTCGTCAGCGTCTCGTGAACGATGCGCAGGAGATCATCCAGCAGCGCCTGATGCCGTCCCTCCTCGACAAAAGCGCGCAGCGTCCCGGCGGCGAGTGGCGCCAGATCGATCGCCAGCACCTGCGCGGTCATGCGGCGAACGATGAACGTCATTAGCCCGGAGTTTTCGGTCGCCGAGAACGCATCCGGCAGCAGCCGCAGCGCAAAGCGCGCAAGATCGTCGCTGCGCTTGCGGTCACGCAGCCAGTCCGCGACGAAGGCACCGAAATCGATCTGGCTCAGCTTGGCTTCGATCGGGCCGGCCGCCAGAAAATGCACCTCGATGAATTCGCCGAGCGCGTCCGCGATGCGATGCTGGTTGCTCTGGATGATCGCGGTGTGCGGGATCGGCAGCCCGAGCGGGCGGCGAAACAGCGCGACCACCGCATACCAGTCGGCCAGGCCGCCAATGGTGGCGGCTTCGGCAAAGGCCGCGATGAAACCGAACACCGGATGCACGTGAAGCAGCGCCTTGGCGGCCGCAAACAGCACGAGCGTCGCCACCAGCACCAGGGTCGCGAACAGCTTGACGCGTTTGAGCTCCGCGGCGCGGGCGGCGTCGGCCGGTGTGTCGAGGGAGAAGGTCGCGGGTGCGGTCATGAAGACTTCTGCAGAGTGGATTGGGTTCGATCATAGCGCGATGCGAGCACCGCCGTCATTCCGGGGCGTGCGAAGCACGAACCCGGAATCTCGAGATTCCCCGATGCGCAATTGCGCATCTGAGATCGCCGCTTCGCGGCGTCCGGAATGACGGCGGAAATCAAGCTGAGCCTCACGCATCGGCTGACGCTCGCCCAAGAAAAAAGGCCCGCGCGAAGCGGGCCTTGAATTCGGCAGTCCAGGCAAATCCGCTCAGGCGGTCTGGCCGTAGACCTTGGAAAGGTTGTCCTGAGCGGTCTTCGCGCTATTGGCCGCGAGCTTGCTCAGATATTCGGTGGACGACTTCGCCCGCGTGACGAACGCTTCGCTGCGTGCACGGATCAGTTCGGACTGGATCTGGAACGCCTCGGTGACGGTCTTCGCGGAGGCCAGCTTGTCGAGACCTTCGAAGAAGGCTTCGGCATCCTGATACATCGCCTGCTGGATGTTGCGGCTGATCTTGGCCGCCTCGCTGACGGAATCAGCAACTGCGGTCTCGATGGCGGCCGTCACCTTCTCCGAACCGGCAAGCGCATCGGCGGCGCGGTCCTTGGCGGTGGTCGCGGTCTTCTTAACGAACTCGCGGGCGGCTTCCGGGACTTCCATGTTCTGGAAGTTCTTGAACGCCTCGGTCACGGGGGCAAAGGCTTCCTTGACGCTGTCGAGCACGGTGTTGGTTTCGGTGGTCATTGGGGGGTCTCTCCATCCTCAGTGGTTGAGCTATGGGCTCACCCCGTCCGGATTGGCCCGGGGCACGATCCTTATGCCACGGTTAATGGTGCATCGCAACAACGATGGTGCACCGCGATATCACGAAACTGTGAATAGCCCAACGATCGGGCAATCTTTGCTGTGAAAACAGCCCCTATCTAAATACCTATTCACCAATCAAGGCAGGCGACGTCGACGCCAGAGCCCGATCCACCGCGGCGATCGCGTGGATCGTGGTGGTATCGAACAAGGGGACGGCGCTGTCCTTCGCCGACACCAGCAGCATGATTTCCGTGCACCCCAGGATGATCGACTGGGCACCCCGCACGATCAGGCGCGCGATGACGTCGCGGTAGGCCATCCGCGACTCCGGCCTGATCTCGCCGACCACCAATTCGCGATAGATGACATCATGAACCACACGCCGGTCGGCGGCATCGGGGACCAGGACCTCGAGGCCGAAAGCCTTTTCCAGCCGCCCCTTGTAGAAATCCTGCTCCATCGTGAAGGCGGTGCCGAGCACACCCACCTTCCGGAAACCCGCGGCCTTGATCCTCTCGGCCGTGGGATCGGCGATGTGGAGCAGCGGAATATCGATCGCCGCGGCAACCTGATCGGCCATCAGATGCATGGTATTGGTACACAACAGCACGAAATCGGCACCGCCACGCTGCAGCCGGGTCGCAGCGTCCACCATCCGTTTCGTCAGTTCGTCCCACTCGCCTTGATGCTGTAGACGCTCGATCTCGCCGAAATCGACCGACAACATCAGGCTGCGCGCCGAATGCACGCCGCCGAGCCGGTTGCGGACCTCCTGGTTGATGATGCGATAATATTCGGCCGAACTTTCCCAGCTCATGCCGCCGATCAACCCGATCAGAGCCTGCTCTGCCATCCTCGTTCCCGCTCCGACGCTCAGTGCTGCACCGCTCCGGGGACACCATAGGCCTCGAGCTGGGCCTGGACCTGCGCGATGTTGTGCCCGAGCACGACGATGTCGTGGGTCTTGCCGTCGACGTCGCGGACATGGTCACGCAGCAGCGCCTCGGCGCGGAAGCCGAGGCCCTCGAACAGGGCGATCGCGGCCCTTTGGTCGACCGTCATCTGCACGCTGAGCTTCTCCAGCCCGGCACTCAACGCGAGGGCAAACGTCTCTTGCGATAGCGCCCGGCCAACCCCCTGCCCGCGCACCTCTGATGCCACCACCATCCGGATCTCGCCGACATGCGGCGACCAGGAATGCGGGTCGCGCACCAGGGTGCCGCAGCCGACCACCCGGCCGCCCCTGACCGCCAGGATGCTGGTGATCGCGCCGCGCTCGATCTCGCCGATCCAGGCCGACAGCACCTTGGGCTGGCTGATGTTGCGCGGCAGGAACAGCAAGTCGTGTGTCGGCAACGCCTGCGCGAAGGCGAGCACCGCGGCCTCGTCGGCGCGCGACATCAGGCGAATTTCGATGTCGCCGGCGTCGGTCTTGACGTGACGGGGATAGGAACGGGTCTCGCTCATGTCGATCGTCCTGCCAGCCAGGAGTCCAGTTTCGGCCACAGCCGCTTGATGGCGTTGGCGCCGGCGACAAGGCTGACATGTCCGCCCTTGAGCATGACCTCTTCCTTGTCGGTCGAGCCGATTTTCGTGATCAGGTGCCTGGCCGCCTCGTAGGGCACGATATGGTCATGCTCGGCGACCGCGTGCAGGACCGGCACCTTGATGTCGGCAAGCTGCGCCTTGTGCCCGCCGACCGACATGGTGTCGTTGAACAGCTTGTTGTCCCACATCAGGTCTTTGGTGATGCTGCGAAAATATTCGCCGGCCAACGGCAATGTATCGGTCGCCCAGCGATCGAACATGCGGAAGGACTTGACGTATTCGTCGTTCCAGATGTTTTCCCAGAGCTGCACCTGGCTGATCCCGCGCGAGGCCGGACGCAGCATCTCGAACGACGACAGGATCATTTCCGGCGGCACGTTGCCGACAGCATCGACCAGCCGGTCGACGTCGAAATAACGCCGGTCGGAAAAATTCTGGAACAGCTTCATCTCGCGGAAATCGATCGGGGTGGTGAAGAGAACCAGGTTCTTCAACGGCCCATCGCTGAAGATCGACCCATACAGCAGCGACAGCACGCCGCCGAAGCAATAGCCGATCACGGAAACATCCTGCTCGCCGGAATCCTCCTGCACGCGGCGGATGCAATGCGGGATGAAATCGAGGACGTAATCCTCCATCCCCAGGCGCTTCTCTTCCGGCTTCGGCGCGGTCCAGTCCAGCATGTAGACGTCGTAGCCGCGTTTCAACAAGAACTCGATAAAGCTCTGTCCCGGCACCATGTCGAGAATGTAGCCGCGATTGGTGGTCGCCATCACGATCAGGATCGGCACGCGGTAGATTTCATCGGCCATCGGCCGGTAGTGATAGAGATTCATCGTGCCGCGCGAGCTCAGGACATCCTTCGGCGTCAATCCGAGCGAAGGGCCGGACGTGGCAATATATTCTACGCCCTTGATGCTACGCTGGATCGCACGCTGCACCTCGGACTGGATCCGCTCCGGGATCGAGGCCAGATCGAGGCCCGCGGCAGCGTTCATGTCGATGTCCCCTCCGGCGCAGGCGGACGCCTGGTGCGCGGTGGCCGTTGCGGATTTGGACCGCCCTCGGCACCGCTGGCCGTGGCAAGCGATTGCTGCAGCAGCGTCTGGATCTCGCCCAATCGCGCCTCGATCGACTGCAACCGCCCAGCGATATCGACCATCTGCGCCCGGCTCGGCATGTTCATGCCCACGAGATATTTTTCCATCACGTCGCCGAACTGTTTTTGCGCACCCGCACCGGCGCTGCCGGCCTGGTTCATGGCCTTGCTGAAATCGGGAGAGGCCATCGCCTGGGAAGCAAAGGCGTTGAACCCCTTCTCCATTTCGCCAAGCATGGTCTGCCACAGCGCCGCCGGATCGTTGCTCTTGTCGGCCATCGGCCGCCCTCCCTGATGGTGCGGGCCTGAAGGCCCCTCTTCCCGTGCCGACCATAGCACAAATTTGCGATCCATTGGTCAAGTGCGCCCATTCCGCAACTCGAAGCACGCCTTCTAAGCCAGCGGAAACCATGCCATAGAACGGACTGACCGCATGACCTTGGGGATATACGTGAGCCCAGTGACACATCAGCCGCCGCAGATCGCGCGCGCCAATGGCATCGACATCTGCTACGAGATTTTCGGCGACGCCAACGCGGAGCCGCTGCTGCTCATCATGGGCCTCGGCGCCCAGATGGTGCTGTGGGAGAACGATTTCTGCGAACGGCTCGCCGCGCGCGGGTTCCGTGTGATCCGCTTCGACAATCGCGATATCGGCCAGTCCGGCAAGCTGCATGGCGGCAAACGCCTGACCCCGCTGGAACTGTTCAAGCTGCGCTTTTTCCGCATTCCGGTTGCAGCGCCCTACAGGCTGCTCGACATGGCCAAGGACACGGTCGGCCTGATGGACGTGCTCGGCATCAAGTCGGCGCATCTGGTCGGCGCCTCCATGGGCGGCATGATCGCGCAGGAGATCGCGCTCTCGTTTCCGCAGCACGTTCGCTCGCTGACCTCGATCATGTCGACCACAGGCAATCCGCGGGTGCCGCCGCCGACCCGCGAGGCCGCCGCCATGCTGATGGCCCCGCCACCGGCAACCAAGGCGGAGTATATCGAGCGCTTCGCCAAGACCTGGAAGGTGCTGCGCGTCGGCAGCTTCCCGGAAGACGAAGCACGCGACCGCGCCCGTGCCGAACTGACCTTCGCGCGCGGGCTCAATCCCGCCGGCGTCGGGCGGCAGTTGCGCGCGATTCTCGCGTCCGGCAACCGCAAGCCGCGTCTGCATGCGGTGAAGGCGCCGACCCTGGTCATTCACGGCACCGTCGATCCCCTGGTGCGGCCCGAAGGCGGCAAGGACACGGCAGCCTCGATTCCAGGCGCCAGGCTGGTGATGATCGAAGGCATGGGTCACGCACTGCCGATCCCGATGTGGCCGCAGATCATCGACGCCATCGCCAGCCACGCACATGGCGCGGCGGCGAAGGCGGCGTAAGGGCTGGCAAGCGCCGTGAGGTCCGTCATTGCGAGCGCACGCGAAGCAATGAAGCCCGTCATTCCGGGATGGTCCAAAGGACCAGACCCGGAATCTCGAGATTCCGGGTTCGATGCTTCGCATCGCCCCGGAATGACGGACTTAAATGGATCGCGTCGTTTGCCGCGCCTCGCGCTGACTGTCATACCCCGAGCATGCGGGGTATCCAGTACGCCGCGGCCGTTCGATAAATCGTCAACGTCTCTGGAATACTGGTTCGCCCGCCTTCGCGGGCGATGACAATCGAGAGTGTGGCGACGCGCTTTCGATGGCCTCAAAG
>Ga0307507_10006825_pt1 | contig 17072 bp, 19 predicted proteins | sample 7_EM_MG_FD_207223 | JGI IMG/M metagenome (GOLD analysis project Ga0307507, IMG submission 207223) | Populus trichocarpa ectomycorrhiza microbial communities from riparian zone in the Pacific Northwest, United States - 7_EM | ecosystem: Host-associated > Plants > Roots > Unclassified | place...
CGTGCACCAACGATGTCGAGGAGACAACTTCAAAGAGATTTATCTTTTGTTCAATAAAATTTCTTCTGACTCACTGTGCACACTTGACGCCTGGATGGATAAGAGCTATACTAACGTTAAATGAACATCATTAGGTGATCGTTTCTTGACTTACAAAGTTCTTCATTTGTCTCCTCTGCTGTGTCGGGATAACTATCGTCGATGAGCACTTCGATGGGTTTATCCGGGACAATACAAAATGCATGGGATGGGTGTAATTCATGAACTTGACTGTTTAGCGTCCATTTTAGATATTGAATGAAGTCAAGAATTTTGGAGCAGACCTATAACATGCACGACATAAAAACGACTTCTCGCATGATATGCACTTATATCGCATTCTCTCCGTTACTGCTGAACATGTCGAACACTTGGAAACTTGAGTTTCGTCCAGAACTGTTCAATAGTTTTAGCAAATGTCGAGTAACAATCATCAGGACGCACCAACATCTTCCCATCCATTGTGACCCCACGCTTTCTCCTTGTACGCATGTCTCATTTTTCCCTTTTTCGGGGCAGCTCGCCTCCACTGTGATGCAATCTGAGGGTCGTCGTGCATAGATTGTGTATTACCGAAAACTGGTGATGTTCCCGGCATAGCTAACCCAGCTTCAACAGCATGATTAATACCCACAGTCTCAAGACACATCGCACAGAGTTCATAACCACTTGACTTTTTGGTAGGAGGCATACTGGGTAGCTTTAGCTGCTTTTTCGAAGAGCTGAATACAGAACATAGTGAAGATGGCAAGGACGACGGCAGAGATGGGAGAGGTTTATCATAGGAGGAGCTAGAGCTTGCCACAATGGTCTGTGACGAGCTGAAGTTTGGACTTGAGAAAAGCGGATGCCGATCGGGAGGGTAGGAGTAAACTGTGGTTGGAGAATCTTCCGTCTCTCTAAGTCTGTTGGAGGATGTTCCGATGGGAGACCTCGGGCCACATGTCGAACACACATAACGGATAGCGTCAAGAAGTACACCACAGTTTGAGCAATCGGTGACAATATCTTCGGGTGGACCTGGGACTGATAAGAGTGGTTGATCTAGATCGAAAAGTGATGAGCCACCCTTTGGTACAGGCTCGGAGAGTATATCGGAAGTATCGGTTTGTATGCGTTGAGAGGCCAGCCAATTGAGATGCATTGAAGTTGGCCGCGGCCGAACTTCGTATGCATGAACCTCGATATCTCCCTCCACATTGCTTTGTTGCCCATCATCATAAATCGATCCCTGAGCCTGAGAAGCCGACGATCCGGATGTGTAAGAGTAATAATATCTCCCTCTTGGATCTCTTTCCAGTGCCAAATCTCCATCCAAAGGATCCTCGGGTGTAAGCGAAAGAAGGTCTGGTTCTGAAGGCTCACGAAGGGCGCCAATCTTGGAACGAATAGCCCTCTCAGTTTGATCACGTAGCCAGGCAGCACCACGCTCGCTAGCCGCTAGGTGATCAATGTCGATACTAGAACCATCGTCTGCCAGCACCTCGGAAAGCTTCAGTCTTTGGAAGACCGATGATGGATCAGAAGGAAAACGCTCCGACGCAGCAAGGATTTCACTGTCAATATCAAGAGGTTCATCATGATGCAATATACCGTTGGTAGATTTCGTGCGTTGACTGCTAGAGACTTGGTCGCCCAACATTTCGAACGTTTGCGGACTTTGTTGCTTCGACATCGAATGTTGATATGGAATCGGAGTCGGTAGGTTACGAGCAGCAGATAATCCTGGGTCCCTTGAGCTGACGGTGACTGAGTCATCGTCAACTTCAACAGGGGCTGAAATAACAGAGAACGATTGTTGGCTATTATTGCGTACTTTGAAATCATCGAGGCTGGCGAGGGAAGAAGTGTCAGACAAGCTAGGTCCGTCGTAGTCGACAGTTATAGCAACACGAAGAGTTATTTTGCGCGCCCCGAAGCTGCGACCCGACAATATTGATGCCGCTGAGGACGACGGAACATCATCCCCAGCTTGGAAATATTGAATGGCTTCCACAAGATCATCGTTTGTGTTGATATTCGTGATCTCTCCATCATCGTCCTTGTAGGTAATAGCATAGGACGAAGCAGAAAGAGCGAAACCTTGCTCGACCTAGGGTGGAATTAGTCATATTTGCCTACAGCAAAGTAATTCCTACCTTTCGTCGGAGAAGATCATAGGAGCAGTTCCGCGCTGAATTGAACGTTATCCTCTTGTGCCACTTGTCGAACGTACACTTGACCACAAGGGGCCTGTCTGGAAGGTTGTTCATCTGCTCTGAAATGCGGATTATGTTATGACTCGGTGAGCACTGAACATATTGAGGCTGTTCCAAGCTTTCCGCAGTTCAATACACTTATCTTTAACTTGGTGCATCGGGCCGCTGGATCCGAGGAGTGATAAGATTTATTTACACTGTTTCAAATATATTACACTTTCGATAGTGTGCAGCTACAGCCTCGCGAATCTCTTTCTTCAATTCTGACCTCGTTATCATCTCACCACAGATATAACAAAAATGACTTCAAGTGAATGTCAAATTGGCAATTTACTAGAGAACCTGAATAAACACTTACGTATTGCAATTTGGAGACACACACTAACGAACAGGAGTGATCATAAATATCTGCTAAGTCTCAGAGCAACTTAAGCGTACCGTCATGTGGTTGCAACCAGATGCCTTCTGTATTACTGTATCGCAACCTTTAAGCCAATGTCAGTCAATTGACATGCCATTCTTGTGAAATGGGTTTTTACCGGGGCAGCGTCGCCAGCCACTGGTCTTCACCAAGTGCTCAAGTTCGGCAGAACCATTGCAAGAATGTTGAGGTCCTGGCTGTTGTATAGAACGTTCGCATTTCTTGCACCATACGTGGTCGCAGCCTCGTAAGGGGCAGACAATGATTTCCATGGACTGATATTGGGCCTTATCGACGAACATGGTTTGATTGCAGCTAACAATGACGAGGTTGAAAGATTACCGAGAGCAGTCATAATCGCGTCTTACCGACGGCAATGCAAACTGATAGAATGATCAGAAAGTTGCATCTCTTGGAAAATCGCATACGTTGGATCTGATATACCCAACGTTTGCAAAAGGTCATCATTTATAACTGTCGATGGTTATGAATCAATCAAAAAAGAAGATGTATACACTGGCAACTTACTCGTAGGCTTTCTGGTGTTGTCAGCGAGGCAGGCAGGACAAACCACGGGATATCGACGATCTTCGATGGTCGTGGTGGCATGTTGACGAAGACAATCACGACAGAAGGTATGTTTGCAACCCCTGATTTGAGCGACGAAGTCTTGTATAAACGTCTCAAAGCAAACCCCGCATTCAAAAACTTTTTGTTGTTTTTGCAGTTTTTGGTGTTCGGTGGCAAGTTTTTTATTCTCTTCATCAAATTGAGCCTGCAAATATCTGGCAAGCTCCTCGCTTGAGTCCAACATCTGAGACGAGCCTCCCAGAATGAGATGATTAGTTTTCTCGAGTCCATGATAAGGATTACTTGGGTGTGAGTTGGATGGCCGAGAGTCCGTCTCGACAGCCCTGCCTTTGCCTTTGGCGCTAATTTTTAATCGCGAGCGTTCAAACTGTTCCAACCTGTTTGTGAGACTCTCATTTTGTTCGATTAAGTCCAACTCTTGGTTCTTGAGCTGTGCTAACTCGACCATCAAAAGCAACATTTTAGTAGTGGCATCCATGAGGATCTCGTCGATTTGTGGGGAATGGACAGCATCTATTCTGGGGACCAAAATGTGTGCCGAGAATTGTCCTAGCGTTTGGGCTTGCCAGAATAGCAAGGGATCAGATAATATGCCCGAATCGATCGATAATAGGTCGTCCAGGCAGGCAGCAGTGGCTTCAATGGTTGAGTTCAGAGTGAAACCAGATCCGTTCGGGTGAGAAGGACGCGGGTGCGAGTCGAATACGATGAAGACGGTCTGGTGTGAAATAGACATCTTCAGACACAAAAGTATCTCTGGTGGTCGCGTAATAACTGCGGCAGCAACGCCCTCGATAAACACCATCTGCCTGAACAATCAAGTTTAATCAGTTGAGAGTACCCAGTAAGGATTTCCTTAACATACTGTAGCAAACTCCTGATCATCTTATGGTTGATCTTACCATATCCAGTCTGGACAAGATCGAAAGCATGTTTGAATATTGGCAGAGCCAAAACTTCGTCGACGTCCAGATGCGTGTTGACTGTCCATGACGAACAAATGGTCATGACATCCTGAGTTCGATGGTTTAATGATGATGCAGATCATGATGAATGATGTGGACCCACTTCGGTTGTCTGCCGTGAGAGGCAACGATGCAGGAGACAGCGATCCTTGTCGTGGACCGCCGTCATATCTGTCCCGCAGCAATTGTCATCTGGATCCTGATACAGTCGGAAGACTTTCCTCGCACAATTTAGCGCTGCAAGACCGCAGGCTGAAGTGCCGACGCTCGTAGACTGCGAGGTGGCTTGATATTGCCCAGTTCCATCATGCGATACGATTTGTTGTTTTCCAGCTAAAACATTTTCTAAAACCTCAGGCAGCTGCATGTTGCACAATCAGGTGCCTGTCGTGCAAATTTGTAGTTCGTGTCGAAGAGGTGTGCTGGGCGCCTAGGCCTTACTTCCGATTTTGAATGGCCACGGGCCATATTGGTTGCCCCTGTAGTACAACTGTGGTTAGCACGTTGAACAACCAACTTTCCTCAACGACCGGCTTTAGTTCGTTCCGGCCTGAAAATCAGATGCAACCACCAAAACCGACCTCAGCAACGTCCCAATGAGCATTTTATCCCGCTCGCCTCTCTCCCCTCTAACGATTTGCGGACGACGCTCAATGTCCTTCAAGCAACCGCCACGCATGCGTCCCATTGATTGGAAAGCAGCTGCGCCTGAACCTCTCCCTAATTTAACCTTTCGTGCACAATCGAAACTATCGAAATTTCCAGTCCCAGATTTCGACGACACTCTTCTCCGTTTAAAGGAGTCCTTGAAGCCAATAGCTTGGTCCGATATCGAATATACCAGCGTCGTGAAGAAAATTGATGATTTTGCTACCAATCTAGGGCCTATTCTCCACAACAGGTTGCTTGAGCGAGCCAAAAACCGTTCACATTGGCTTGAAGAGTGGTGGGACAACACTGGGTATCTAGGTTATCGAGATTCGGTACGCGAAAGTCCAATATCGAGGCTCTGTTTAACCATGGATTCAGGTGGTGGTTAATGTCTCGTATTACTGTACATCTCCTCAATCTTCCCGAGAAACACAGCCAACTTACTTCAACAGATGGCTTCGACAATCCCCCACATCTATCGCAGAATCCCGTTTCTCGAGCAGCAGGCATAACCAGAGCTGCGATGATCTTCAGGCAACAGTTGAAAAGGGGTCTCATTGAACCGGATGCTACGAAAGAAGGACCACTATGTATGGACTCATATCGGTGAGGAGCACTCGTTGTTTCTGAAGTTGAATACGCCATATATTTCTCACAGGTGGATGTTTGATTGTTGTCGTGTTCCTGGGGAAGGGCTTGATTGGAGTGTATCTTATGCCCAGCCCGGTGACTTGGGTGACTCTGGCCATATTATTGCCATTCGCAGGAATCGTTTATGGAAGATCGATGTTGCACGGAATGGGAGAATACTGAGTACACGAGAGATCGAAAAGTTAGTATTGTGTATCTCGTTTGACCATCTCCAAATTGAAACCGTTTCAACTAGACAATTGGAACACGTATATAACAACTCCTCGCATGATTATCCTGGGGTCGGGGTTTTGACTGCTTCTAACCGAGATGTATGGGCAAAGGTTTGTGAAAGCGCCTACACTCTCTTTCTTCTCTTTGTCAACATTACCTTAGGATTACACGGAATTGGCATCCAGTTCTCACAACTCTACGATCCTTAAAGAGCTGCATTCAGCCGCCTTCGTTCTGAGCTTAGAATCGTCGCGTCCTTCCGGCCCAGTTCAGCACAGTCGGGCTCTGTGGCATGGTGATGTGGTAAATCAGACACCAATCGGCCTGAGGAATCGCTGGGTTGACAAGCCGCTACAATTCATAGTTTATGATAATGGACTCGCCGGACTCATGGGGGAGCATTCTGTGATGGATGGGACCCCAACTGTTCGTATGTGCCATGACGTTTTAGAAATGCTCTATAGTCCAACATTCGATCATGGCATGCAGTCTGGTGATGATGGACCCCCACCAATCCCTCTGGATTGGGAAATCTCGCCAACAATAATCCGAGCCATCGAGAGAGCCGATCGTGCTGCATTCCAGCTAATTGAGAGTCAGGAACTTGGATACCATTTGACATCGTATGGCAAAGCCGCCATAAAGAAATTTGGCGTATCTCCCGATTCCTGGGCTCAAATGGTTATCCAGTTGGCATTCAGAAGGTTGTTAGGGGATAAGCAGCGGAATGGAGGGACGTACGAAGCGGCATCGACGCGGAAATTCCTCAAAGGGAGGACAGAGACCATACGAGTCGTGACCAGCGAGTCAGACGCCTGGGTTAAGAGCATGGACGATAAGGAAAGTTCACTGGAGTTGCAGAAGCGGTTATTTGACCAAGCGGCGAAGAAACATATCATTCTCGCGAAGGCAGCAGGGCGGGGTGAGGGTGTGGATCGGCACCTATTCGGTAGGAACTTGTTGACATTCTGCTGCTTTATTGATCTACAACGAATACACAGGTTTAAAGAAACTTTTGAAGGAAGATGAAGTGATTCCTGAGCTGTTCAAGGACCGTGTTTTCCAAAGGTCGTCACATTGGGTTTTGAGCACTTCTGCGGTTTTTTCAACACATTTCCCTGTCTATGGTTGGGGAGAGGTATTTAAAAAAAATTTATACTCTTATGTCGCCCTCATTTGTTATCAGGTTGTTCCTGACGGCTTTGGGGTGGCCTACATGACGGGATACGAAGGTGAGAACTACTCCAAGAAACGTTGATTGTTTTGTTACTAATGCATTGACAGACCGCCTTCAATTTACGATTACATCCCGCAAGGAGTTGCCGAATGCGCAATTCGTACAGGAAATTGCCAAAGCCGCTGAAGACTTGTATGCCCTACATAAACAGGTTGCTCAACCGACAGCTAAATTGTAGATACAATGAACATGCAAGAGTGGACTCGAGAAAGTAGCACTCGCGAATTTGCATTATTTTGTTATGGGGCTAAGCTGGCTCTTTACAACGACTTCATGGAACATCGTGAGCGCATTCAACGCCCCATGTAAGTTCAGAGAAAGAATGTCTTCCTCGAGGTCTCTAAATCAGGCTGTAAAGCAACCAAATCAGACTGAGAATGAAATGGAGTGCCTAGGGACAAACCTTCCACTGCCAGATAAATTCATCTTGTAATGGAGGGATGGTAAGTTCTGTCTTTCTCTCCGAACGTTGTTCATCAGCGGCTGTTGGCGACTCTTCCGCAGTCTCTCCCACTTCAGAAGGCTCGAAAAGTGACGGTTGGTAATTGTAGACAGCCGGAATCCCCTTTTTCAGCCATCGTAGCTTAAGTGTAAATCGTGGCCCTATTTCTTGTAGAGCAACCTTTTCTGGTGATCGAAAAGCATACCTGTGCGAAAGTGAGTGAATAAACAGTTCGATAATCTGTAGAGTACTACCTATGCCGCCTGAAGAAGATAAAATCACGTTGGTTGTGGAACGTTACCACTTGCCTTCCCTGGAATTCGGGTAGCTGAGGAAATGCTGTTTGAAACATTCTGCCAATCGTGTGTCCGAGCCGTGTTACAAATCCGTTGAGCACAAGTTCAGGATAATGGGCTGTTGCCCTTCCATGACCCTGTGCAAAATTGAGCATGCATTTTGTAGATTGTAGAGAAAAGGTCATACAAATATTTGTTTCGTAAGTTCTATGGATGTCAACTTGAAGTAGGCAGAAGGGCCATCGGGGAGATAAATTAGTGTAATGGCATCTGACAAGGTGTGTTAGACGACACGTCCAAACGACATGGAGATGCGCACTTGGTTTCTTCATATCCTCGTTCACAACGCACATGTGCTTGTATCCTCTATCAGCTGCCCAACCTGCGATTCGTCCCAATTCAAATCCTTTCCCTTTCGTCCTTCTTCTAAACTCTGCGCCTGGAAACACGCCAAGAAGCTCATCACAGAAATCGTATGTGGCTTTCGAAGCCTGAGGGGAAGTGGTTATTAGAACCTTGGGTGGGCTGGTAGGGTTCTCGACGGTATTGAAGTATGATGCGAAAGGGTCGCTAGCAAGATCGTGAGCGAGCTCTTCCTCTTGTAACTGATTTGACTTGGATGGATCACCAGTCAGGATGGTCGGATCGAATTCTCGCATATTATCAAGTGTACGGGGCACATTTTCTGCTAGTCTTTTCTAACATCGTTTTTTTAGCGTTGTTTCTTTCAAGTACAAGAACGGATTTCACCTTTTTCAGTGCAGGGTCCTTGGATTCCAATTTGGCTTGTACGAGCCTTTTTTGCAGTTTTTGTTGACTTCTAGTCTTTTTGGATTTCCTTGCAACTTCCTCTCGCTTTATTTTGTTTTTTATTGATGATGGCTCGAAACGACTTGGAGGCATGAAGGATGGAAGGAGGATTACATACAAATGCCGTGACAGCTCCGATCAGGTTCATGTCACCAAACCTAACGCCTTCACTCAAATGACTTCCTTGCCTGCTAGAAACGAGCAATATGGAACGAAGGAGTATTGGTTTGTGCATTCGTTTTCTATTTAGTCTTTGACTCGGATAACATTATGTAGGGATTCGCGATACGCCGAGTGAGATCCAGTCCTTCATTTGTGTCTACTCACGAGCTCGAGCAAGATCTTGCAGAGGCGGGAAAGAGGACTCGTTCGACTGGTTCAAGGCCTACGATGATCTGTCTGGAGTCATTCATGAACTAATTCCGGATAAAGCGGTGAGGATTCTCATGCTTGGATGCGGTAACTCTAAGCTTTCAGAAGACGTGTGTTTTCAATTTCCACTTATCCACGCACCTTGCTGACTCTACTCTCCCAAGATGTGGGAAGATGGCTATTGCAACATAATTAATGTTGACGTTCGTTGGTCTGCAAATATAATCTCCAGCTTTTCTAAGAGTCACTGGGTAGTATTCTGGGGTTGTGATTGAAAAAATGCGAGAACAGCATCGAGAATCACGACCGAGCATGACCTGTGCGTTTCTAGCTGTTTTGATGATCGATTATCTCAAAATTCCTTGAGGGCATGAAATGGATGTTCGTAACTTGCAATTTGATGATGCAACTTTTGATGTTGCGATCGACAAGGGTCAGGAACTTGAAGGACGCCTAGCTCTTGCTCTTTTTAATCCCTTGAATAGGTACGATGGATGCCATGATGACTGCAAAAGGGGACGTATGGGACCCACCTGAAGATGTAGTTAGTAACTGCAACAGGGAAGTGGATGAAACATTGAGGTAGGCGTGAAGGTCGTCATTGGAGATTTTATTGATACTATGTGATAGAGTCTTAAAGCCCAAAGGCACCTTCATCTACCTGACCTTCGGGCAGCCTCACTTCCGTCGCCGGTATCTTCAGAGAGGCGGAACAGATTTAGAGGTCCGAGCACTAGGAGATGCATTTCATTACTACCTATACGTCTTGCGGAAAAGGAGCGACTGACTTGCCAGGAGTTTGTTCTTTGTCTTAGAACAAGAATTTTACATTCTTATAGAAATCCAACATGGGATTTTCTCCATTTCGTAGGCTCGTTTTGTCTAATTCGGCGTATGTTTCCAGGAATTGAGTATGTGAAAACACGCTGGATTTATGTTCTCCGATCGGAAGGCCACTAGCAGACGCTACACCATCGATAGGCTTCCTCCTGTTAGGGGGCTGGTAAGAGTCAAAGAAGCCGAAGCCGAGAGAAACAGGTGTCGAGGATCCACTCAAAGGTGATATCCGGGGTGGCTCCCCTTCTGGAAGGCCGTCGCCAGAAGGCTGGGCCAGTGTGAATTCGTACATATCGCGGAGACGTTCAAAATTGGTCGGGAAAAAAATGTCGAAGTAACCTTGCTTCACAAGAAGTGTTGAGCATGGGACAGTGATGTTCTGGAATCGGGTCTGCACGACTGGTGCATTGATACCCGGTATCGTGTTCGGGAGGGATGAGAAATCGGATAACAGGAGCCGATGCCTTGGGAAGTGTTTTCGCAGTGTCTGCAGCAGATTTAGAAGACGAGTAGGAATGTATTCGACAGTGGATAAGTTGGGGGCGAGAGGCATGGACGTGTAGAGATTTCGGAGTTTTTGGGAATTCTGCAAAATCCTGGGGATAGGCGGTGGATGGCCTAACTTGACCCGAACGCTTAGGAAGGCATTGATCAATGGGTCTGTAACAGGAGTATAAATAGTGTCGAAATCGCTTTCTTTGTTGATTGTCACCAATCCTTGGTAAGGTGTCAGAGTACGAAGGTCGTAACGAAGAACATCATGAGCAAAGTTATCCTGCAGGGATATGAAGAAGCGTTTGGGTATAAAGACGGAGACTCACAATGACTTCCATGGCAATAAAAAAGCAAGGAGCCGACTCAGTGGTGTTCCAATGGAAGATGCTTTTGTGCGTAACCCTGACACATGGGTGCACCTTTTGCAGCTTTTGTCTTTGTAGTTTGACTAGACTTTCGCTGATTTCAATTATATGATATCGTGTTCGCTCATAAACTTCAGGGTACTCTTGTTGTAGTAGATCCAAGATATCCATCGCCAGTGTTCCGTTACCTGCTCCAATCTCATACAGGACGAAATCTTCATATGGAAAGTACTTCAGCAGGTATTCAGAGACCAAGCAGCGCCCGACTGCGCGTCCATACCATGGCTAAAGATCTTGAGTCCCATCATGGTAACACTAACGAATAAGCATTTGCATACCTTGAAGAGCTCTGTCGGAGTATGCCATAACTGTCGTCCGGGTCCGTCATGTCTATCCACCCCATATGCAGCATACCTCAAAGCAACTTCCTCCTGAAATTCGGCAGAGTCACGAAGACGCCTAAAGTCAAACGCAACATCTTGAGTGTTGAATATTGTAGCCTGCTTTGGGAAGTAGCCATAGTTTGGGTTATACAACGAATCCTCAATAAAGTCGCGAATGAGCATCTTCACTCCTACAGGAGGTTTGTCCCCCTTCTCCAATTTTTTTGAATCGACGAATGGGAGATTTTTCTGGTCATTGCCAACCTTGCCACTAAATGGATCGGCGTTGTAATTCCATTTGTCTCTGGGCTCTGGTCCATATCCCCTGGACCGTTTGCTGGATGAGGACACTGGCACGCTTTGTGAAAATAACCTTCGGGAACAAGACGACTGGGATGTCTTCAAAAACAGCCGAGCCAATGATCTACCGTGCAGTACCATATGATGGACCTGACGGTGGAATGTTGAAGGGTGACTAGAAACTCTGCGGCAAGGCGGACCGGAGCTGATCTGAAATAACTTGATGCCGTTTTTTGCTGCTTGATGTATTATTTGTTTCTTCTCTAAGTATCATGAGTGAACGTGTGATTCAGACTTGGATGGCGTCTGGGAGACAAGAGGAGATCGACCAAATTGTTTTGGGTGCGCAGCGACAAATCACTATTTTTTCAAATTCAAGTTTTAATGACATGCAGATATCACCAGAGACAGGACCTCGTTCGTTAACGTTGTGAAAGGTCTTGGAGAGTATCTTACCTCAGAAGATGATGAAATACTTGGAAAAGGTTTGTACACAGTGCGACTACGCAAAATCAGCTGTGATATCCCTTTTTCAGGTGTAGAATTGCTCTCTTTGGTCGTGGCTCGTGTACCTAAGGACAAGCTGAATCAGCAATCGGGTACGGCAAATGACTGCAAAAATTGAATGACCTGACACCTGTAAGGCAGTCAAGGTTCTTGTAGCCTTCTTCACGGGCAAACTAGACGACAGTTCAACTGTTAAATATGCATTGGGTGGAATACTGACATTGTCATCTTCGCCTAATTTTTCCCCTGGTGAAGCAGGCGATGTCTTGCAGGCGTGAGCGCTCTTCGTTTAATATTTTTGATTTCATAACCAATACTGGCTAGGTTATTCAAGAACATCAGAATGAAGGCACTGACTCAGGATGTTAGATTTAAGGTGTTCTCCATAATAGATACTCTCATGGCAAAGCATCGTGAAGGTACGTCGTTTATTTCTGTTGCCATCGGCTGCTGAACCAGTCCAACCATTTTAGTTTTGAAATCAAAGGGAAAGGATTTTTTAGACGGTTACATACCTCTTGCAGAAGGGGAAAAGGATCCTAGAAATCTAATGATAGCATTCGCCATTGCGCGGGTGGTTGTCATAGAATTCGATATCTCTACCCATGTTGAGGTATCATTTAGTTCCTGTTGTTGATGTCTTCGGGTAACACAGAGCTTGGCAGTCTGTGTTCAATATCCTGTTTTGCTACTTTCCGATTACTTTTCGACCACCGCCAAACGACAAGTATGGTATTACTTCTGACGATCTCAAGACAAGCCTTCGGTAAGTAAGTGTCATCTGATCTGATCCAATGCCACTGACAAAAGGATAGTCGATGTCTAAGTGCAACCCCTGTATTTGGATCTTTGGCCATTCCAGTATTCCTGGAGAAACTTGCTGCTGGTTCGAAGGCTACAAAAGTAAGGTTTCGAGGTTATTTATCTGACCTCTTGAATCACAATTGATCAGAGAGATACTTTACAAACACTTGCATGTTGCTTACCCGTATACGGATCCGCCGTTGCACAAGCTTATTCCAGGAAACTTTGGAATTCGCTTAAGCTCGAGGTAGGTCATCTAAAAGCTCTCAACAGATTTTCTGATAAGTTGCTGCAGGTCTTTCAGCCTGTGGACCCGCAAGCGGAGAGCGATGCACTCAATACAATCCAAGTGTTGGTGAAAACGATATATGAAGAGAATAATATTACAAGTACCTCGTCTGACGACATCCAAGGTCTCGCAAGTGAGGCAAGTGAGGAATGCATCCAAATCCTGAAGGAACCAGAAAAAAGTCAAGCAAGACCAGCAACCAAAATTCTTTGCGAGTTCATGTCGACAACTCGTATGCTTGTAGTTCTTATCAACCAATAACCGACTGACACAGCATCAGCTTCTATAGCTCGGTATACCATTTTACAAGTGGTACCTCATTTTATTCGGCTCTTCCACGACCCTGACGAATCCCCCACACGCCTTGGAACCCTCACTTTACTTTGCGAGGTGATAGAATCTGCACGCAATGCAGTGGGGCAAGATAATACTGTCAGGGAACCAGCTTTGATGCCATTCAAGGACGAAGTCTTGGGTCTCTACATTGCTGGACTCCAGTTAACATCATTGCGCACTGTTGCTCTCTCTGGGTTGAATGCTCTTATTTTGACTAATGGTCTTCTGGCGGATGAAGAAATTGGGTATGTCGTCCACAAAGTTAATGACATTATCGCGGTCAACCAGGACGATCCTGACGAAACAAGGTTAGTAGCTCTATAAGCATTGACGCTGTATTCTGACGCTTTGTTTGTAGCGAAGCGATCTTGGAGTTATTCAAGACCATTGCCGAACGAGCCCCACGCCATATTGTAGACCAGACAGTTCCTCTCCTCTTTGCATCGCTTCCAGAAAATTCACCCTCTCGGGAAGCCATTGCTGACCGAGAAAAATGTTGGAGGATATTATCCACGCTACGCAGACTCTGTATTCAACAAGCACTCTTCGAGGTCATGGTCGTTCGCTTGATGGCCAAATTTGATTATCTCTGCTTCTCTTCTAGAGTGCAGAGCGACGAGTTGGAACTTGCACAGGCTTATTCCTATATGATACTTAAAACTCTTTTAGAGGCGCTGAAGACGAAAGTGAAAGGCAAAAATGCGGACGTCGTGAAATACATCGAAAATTTGGTGCCCAGTCTTTTCAACGTGTTTGCTGTCTCCGCCTCCTGGTCAGGGGATCGGGTAATTGTGGCATCAGATCCGCGACTTTTCAGAGTAGCAGGTGACATAATAACTTTGGTTGTGCAATCGCTCCCCTTGTCGTCAGTCTCTCGAGTGGAATCTTGATTGCGAAGTTTGACTTCTAATGAACTTCACAGAAGGCAACAGACGTACAGTATTGGGTTATCGAAAGCAATATTAGGGGGAGATTTCGCCGATATTGCGCAAGGATTCCAAAATTTACCGCCGTCTGAGGTGTTGTCTATCTTCGGTGTAAGGTTACCAGAATTGTTGCAAACATTTGGCTAACTTGCAATTTTTGGTTAGGATTCTAGCATACGTGCACATAGAGAGCTTCTTACACTTCTGTCCTCCGCAGTCATTGCTTTGCGCAAAGAGGTTTGCTTTGTATCTTCATGCTTTATATTGAAATGTTTATCTTCAATTTTAGAATCAGCTTCTATTGGACAACACTTTCTTGAACACTGTCTTGAACTGGGTACTTGACATCGCTGATAGCGATTTGCAAAGGCTATCCGCTTTACACATACTAGCGTCAATAGTTAATCGACGAGCTGAGGGTTGCCATTTCTCTTTCTGTGTTCAGTTTTCTATTATTGACTACCGTTCTAAAGATTTAACCACCTTCTTGGACTTTTTGCTGGGGAAATACTGGGTCTCAGAAATATTGAATAGCTCTTCGTCAGTCCAAAGGCGGAAATGGGCAATTCGATCTTGGACATGGGTGAGAATGACCTGTTCTTAAACAACTATGCTCGCTTAGCTGAGTTTGTCAGATATCGAAAGCCTTGCTCGTTCGGAAACACCCCTTGGCGATGACTTTTTCCGAGCATTTGTATGATCTGTTGAAAGATAAAGAAGTTGGTTGGGAAGCAGCTAAAGCGTTTGGGGACGTTGTTGATTCTGATACCATTCTGACCAAGGACAATCATGCCAATGTTAAGGTAATGCGCCTGTTCGTAACCAATTCGATCACTGACCGAGATCACCCAAGATCCTCTACGCCCAGAAGTATGTCAGTGCTATTCTTCCCAAACTTGTTGATTTGGCGAGGATTGGTAACGGTGAGAATGCTGTTATCCATCCTATCTTTTGTTATTGACCGCGGCTGTAGATATTACTGAGCAGACGGCTTCTCTCGTGGCCCTGGTCTCAGTGATCAAGGCGTGTCCCCGGAGCACATACGCCACTGAATTGCCCTCGGTGTGTTTCATAGCCATTGAGACTGGAATTTAGTCCTGATCATAAAGGCCATTCTATAGCTGATTCCATTCCTACTACGAGGTCTCGAATTACCGGATGCTGAAATTCGAGGCAGTGTAATTTCAATCTTTATTGCAGCAGCCGAGGGTGAATCACTGGAGAAATCTATGATTTCTGAGCATAGTTCCACTTTGGTGAACTTGATGCTCAAAAATGGCAGAATAGATGACATGCCCATTGCGGTAAGGAATGTTACTTGGTTTCGACCACTATGGCTGATCAATCGCAGAGTGTGCGGATATCGGCCTTGAAGTACCTTGCCATTTTGCCCGGTATTGTGCGGTACGATGTTCTTCATCCTTGCAAGGCCCTCGTTCTTCGGGAGTTGGGCAAGATATTAGATGATCCCAAACGAACAGTACGGAAAGAAGCAGTACAAGCGAGGTATGTCCTTGGAATATATCACGTTTGAAGATCATTGACCGCAGTTTCTGTGAAGGACCACATGGTAAGACCTTGGCTTTCATGATATAATATGTGCTAATATACTTCAGGTTCAAATACAAGGGATAAATTGATATGCGTGGAATAGCTGGTGGCATCGATGAATCGCTTTTCTAAAGGATCCAGAATCCTGTCCGATCATCCGTATATAATACTTCAGGGGGTTGCAGCAAATATGTTAGAGAGATAATGCAAACAAGAAATGAATGAATGAAAGCAAAGCTTAGCATAGGAAGGTTCGAGTAGAGGGATATCATCGAGCCATTATGGCCATAATAGCCTGTGTTTTGGTAGCTGCATCTGCAAGAGCGAGCTCGAAAGCATGAAGGTGTTCCTGCACTGTTATTCGACCATCAACGCGTTTTGAGGTCGTTCTACTCGGTGAATTTAGGTCGCCCTCGCCAATTTCGGCTTCCCATCTTTCGATACGTTGCCGGCTGCGCTCAGCGCTGTCCCATTCCGTTCTCCAGCTCCCCAGCTTATTCCTCAACGCGCGTATTTTTCTGCCTGCTTCGGCAGTGGCGGCGCCGTTCACTTGTGCATGTTCTGATAGTGTCGTTAGATTGGATACGAGTGATGTTGTGGACGTCCTGAGGTGAGAAAGCTGTGGCACTGTGCTACCAGGCGTAAGTGGTCCAATAAGAGGTGGTGGGGGAGGGAAAGATTCCTTCGCGGGTGATGCCACTTCAGGAAAATCGTAGTCTTCGTCCCCGAGGTGTGGTCTATCAGGATCTAGTTCCCAATCATGGGACATTTGTCGCGCGTTTGGAGAGCTCGGCTCTTCTTCGGCGACCGTGTCTAATCGCTTGTTTTCAACCTTGATATCTTGTTGGGTCGGCACCTTATCCAAAAGCTCGTCGACCCCTGTCAATTCATCGAGCATACCAAGCACGTCATTGCCCCCAACCTCACCAGAGATTTTTCTAAATTCTCGTTCACATTCCAGCAACTCCCGAACCTGTCCTTCTCTATCTCTAACTGACTCGTTAATGTGGCGAATGACGTCGGAAGCAATCTTCTCTAATGAAATTTGCTGTGTTGCAGAGGTACCAGGATCAACGTCGATAGTTCGTAGATGATTCAGAAATTTATCCGTTGATTCGAGATCTTTCCCAAGCACTTCCATTGCATCCTGCTCAGGCTTATTCTGAGCTTTTTTCCTCGATAGAGTTGGACTTCTGAAGCCGGGATCGTCGAATTCGTACCGTTCGGGTTGGTCGTCTGTGTCCGAAGTCGAATCGTGAGACGCATCGCTCATGGACGCGCCACCCAGCTCTGAGGCGAGCGACGACGCTGCATCCACTTCCGAGTTGGAAAAATCGTTGCCATTGAGGTCACTGTGGCTTGGCACAGAGTCGATGCCTTCTGCACCTTCATC
>Ga0307507_10006826_pt1 | contig 17071 bp, 2 predicted proteins | sample 7_EM_MG_FD_207223 | JGI IMG/M metagenome (GOLD analysis project Ga0307507, IMG submission 207223) | Populus trichocarpa ectomycorrhiza microbial communities from riparian zone in the Pacific Northwest, United States - 7_EM | ecosystem: Host-associated > Plants > Roots > Unclassified | place...
TTCCTTTTGCACCCTTTACATTGCATCGGCTTTAATATATAGTTATAGGGGGGGAATATTGGCTTCCTTCTCAAGCAGTGCTGTGGCCGTTCGCTTATACCCGCCTGTTATACTCCTAAGGCAGGCTGTTTGGACCTTTTAAAGTGGTTTAAGGAGTGATTTAGGGGGGCCTTTTTTAGTTTCTCTAGTGGCCTAAATGCTAGATCTATACGTCATAATTAGCCGGACAACTGCTATATATAGTAGGTGTGACCTCTGGAAGCATGGACCCTATATAGAATTAACGATCCTAGACATGGTAATATACTATGCTTAGCCCTTACGGGCCGCTTACGCCGTATATGCGCTCTACTAGAGCTTGCTATCTACCCACACTCCTAATACCCTTAGGCCTTGAACCGGTTAACCCCTAAAGCCTTAGATATAGATTATATGCTAAAGATCTACAGATTAGTTACGTTTTCTTATAAAATAGATTAGCTAGTATTTCTCTAATAAAAATTGGACTCTATATCGTCTTGCCCATTCTATATAGGTATTATAGGCTTTCTCTAGTGTCCTACAGTTCTTTACGGCTGTTGGCCTATATATAATTAGGTTTATATTATTAACAAAGCCTATCCCCTAGGTCGCCCCTTTCTTAAAGGTATTAAGCAGGTTGCTTACAAAGAAGAGGAAGAGTATAGGCGATAGAGGTAATCCTTATAGTATTCCTATTATAACTATAATAGGGGGGCTCTGGTATCCGTTAAAGACTAATAATATTTTTTTCTGGCCTATAAATCCTTAAATAAATTAAATAATCCATTTTGGGAAGCCCTTTGCCCTAAGGATATATAGGAGACGCTTATAGGGTATATTATTATAAGCGCCGCTAATATCTAGGCTAAGTATTAATACTATAAAGTCCTTTCACATAGCCCATGCAGTTTTAATGGTAGTAGCGAGTAGTATAAGTGCTAATAGCGTTAAGCGATTCTTTCTTGCCCCCATTTAGCTTTATAGTAGTAGGGCGTGTTCCTCTGCTATATCTGCTATATGGTCCGCTATAACCTTTTCTAAGATCTTACTTAGGGTGTTTTCTAAGGCAATAGGGCGGTAGCTTCCTGGGATTAAATAGTCTACTTTGCCTTCTTTTTATAAGACAACTGTTGTTATAGATCTTCCAAGTCACAAGTAGTAGCCTATTACAAAACATACTCTAGCTACGTCTACAAGCTAAGGTGCTATAAGTGGTCCACAGGTCTTTAGGGCTTTATTTAGGATCCCATCTAGTCCTAGTACTATATTATTTAAAAGGCGGCTAATAGTTCTAGCTATTTCTTTAGTTATTATATTACTGTTAACCCTTAGGCGAGTCACCGGTGTTTTACTGGTAATATTGCTAAGGTCTGCTAGAGCTAGTTAAGGGAAAAATCTTTCTATAAGGATCTTTACCTTCTTATTATTGTTACTTATAGCCTATAGTTCGCCTACTCTTTATAAGGGTGGTAGGTGTAGATCTTCTACTAGGCGTCCCGCCTTTTTCTTTACCTATTTCGCTATAGTCTAAAGGCCCTTATTATAGGGGAGACTTGGGTTAGTAGTATATTCATTTATAAACCGTCTCCAGTTATTCCTTACTTCTTTTCTTAGGGTATTCTTTAGCTGGTTTTTTGTGTCTTTATATCGTCTCTTATCCTCAGAATTATGGCTACTTATATATTTCCTCCTTGCTCATCGTTGGCCGGCTATAAGGGCCGCGCACTATACGGACCATACGTATCGCGTATAGGGGCCCGGTTTTAAAACCAGGCAGTACTCTTTTAGCCCACTTTTAATTACTGCCTAGATCCTTTCTAGTCTTTAATTAATTTCCTTAGGGGTAGCCAATAAGCCTCGCTTGTTTAGTATTAGGTGGATTTCTTCTAAGTCTTAAAGTTATTATTTAATTATATTAAGGAAGCTATCTATATTAAGCTTCCTTATTGCGTATCTTTTACCATTTGGTTGCGCCTTAATGTCCAGATCTAGTTATATCTAGATAGGGATATAGTCTAAGGTAAGTGCCCATTCTTCTTTAAGGGAGCACCTTTTAAGTCTCTGGTATAGGTTTTCGTCCATAATTATAAGGTTAATTGTACTTTTAGCGGTACCCTATTGCCATATAATTATACCTAGGGGGGTAGCTAGCTTAAGGCCCCCATTATCTATAGCTCTTAGTAGGCACTCTGCCTATTAATTAGCAGCAACATAGATACCCCCCCACCATAAATAGTAGAGGTTTATATCTCCTAGTAAAATAGACTCCACGTATTTAGTTTCTAGTAAGCTTATTACAGATATAATATTCTCTGTCTATGCTACCCCTTCAACCCTAGGGTTATAGACATTAATAATTTATACTAGTCCCCTATATGTTTAGATGGTTATAGCTGCAATATTTAAGTTAACTACCTGCTATAACTATAAGGCAAGGCTGATATTTTTACTAATTATAAAGCATACACGTGTGGCTGCTTTTGGTTTATACAGGAGCTAGAATCCTTAGGGGCAGTATATTAATTATATATAGGTATTATAATACAGCTCTTATATAGCAAGAATATGGTATTTCTCTAGGTCTAGACTATCTAGTAGGGGCCTTGCTAAACAGTAGTTCGTATTACCACAGTTGTACTATATAATGGTTAAGTAGCGGACCCCTAGCGGGGGTCCTTCGCCTCTCCTTTACTCCTCACTTCTTCCATTTCCACTTTCTTTAAAATATTTAAAACTTCTATCTTCTATATTTGCTCCCTGGCTACTACTTATTTTATATAGAGCTTTCCATTCCTATATTTTATGTTTCTACTAGCCTTTCTAAATCTAAGTCTATTATTGCCTCCGGTTCTTCCCCCGTTCTTGCCGGTTAGCTATATACCCCTTATAAACTAGCTGCGTATATTATATTTGCCGCATTAAATCTAATTCTTAATTGTCCCGGCCTTAAGCTTGCTATAGCCGTCTATAGGGGTCTTCCTACTGGGCGTCCTCTCCCTTATATTCTATGTGTCCCTTATGTCCCTATTCGGTCTAGTAATGTTGTGTAGCGTTGCTTTTGGCCCATTAAGGCTTAGGATGGCTGGCTTAGCCCCTCAATATTAAAGGTAGGAAACGCTAGGAAGATACCTACGTCCCCCTAGCTTATCGCCTATTGTTTCTATTCGTATAACCTAGCGTGTAGTTGTTCCCATAGCTATTAAGCCCTTTCCTTCCGTCTCCTATATTTAATGCAGTCTTCTCTCTCCCACGCCTTATATGTGCTTTGGTAACAGTTCGCGCATTTTATTTAGTCTTAATTTATATATTATCTTATATTATAAGGGCCTACACAGTGGCCGCAGCACACCTATACTGCGTATGTGGATTAGGTGTGTCCCCATTATATATAGCGATAATATCGTTCCAGGCGTAGTCTGTGGTTATAGAGCCTTATATTGTATATAAGGCCATTTATAATTATTCCTTTTTAAATAAGGAGTTTTTGCATTCCTAATATATATATGCTGACAATAAGGGAGCTATGCGTTTATCTATTATTTCCCTAGCGAGTCTCTAGCGCCCCTTATATCCTCTTATTATTCTCATTATATGCTTGGTTTGTATTTTCCTATTAAAGATATTGGATCTGGGTAATTACGAGTCCTAGTATAAGGCGTTCCATTTGTTTTACTATCTCCTATATAGTTGCTGTATTGTCCGCCTGGCGTCCCCTTTTTACCCTAAGGCTTATAGGAACTAACAGGACTTTAACTAGGTAATCTTTACAAAGCACTTTTATACTAATACGCTCTCCTAGCCTGTCCCCTACCCTTACGGCCCATTCCTTTACCTATTAGTCCTTTAGGGTGACTCTAATGTCTCCACTCCTAAGGTGTTAGACTGTGACAACGTTATAGACCTCCTTGTAAATCTCCATAAGAACTTCTATTTCTAATTATCCCCTAAGTTCCTCTGCCTTTTCTGTATTTAGTTGTATTGTGATTATATGCCCGGTTGTTATCTTTAGGGGGTAGGTTCCCTATACTATAAAAGCGCAGCTATAGCAGCCCAGGTGCGGTTCGCCTATAGGGGGGGGTTTTGTTTATCTTCAATTTTGTTTAGCCGTTGGAGAATTTAATTAAGGGTTTACTAAAAAGGCGCCTAAGGTTTACTAGACTAGAGCCATTCTGCTAGCTATATTAGTTTATAATGGCTAACAGATACTCCCCTATAGTTCTGGATACTAGACGCGTCCAATAGGCTTTATATTTTATTAGATGCCTTCTTAATTAGGGTATTTCCGCTTTCTAGTATAGTATTCGCCCGTCTTTATTATTATTATAGGGGGCTATTGTTGGGTATAGGTCTAGCGGTCACGCGTAACTGCGTACCACTGTTGTTCCACCTGTGCCTCCCCTATAATGCATGCATCTCAGGGGATTATTAAGGTGTTTTACAGGGTTCTTTTAGTTGGTTTGGTCTTTTTAGGCCAGGTACAGCAAGAGCTCCAAAAGTCTTCTTAAAAAGAATTTCTCCTTAAATATCTCTTGGTTATATTAAAGGAATAGATAGCAACATTTTACTACAACTATATTACGGGTAGAAACTATAGCTTTAATATAATACTTTAGCTTACTAGAGCCCACTTTAAGACTAATAAAAATCGCTAGCTTTATATATCCAAATAGTAGAAAACTATATTCTAAAGAGTTATTGCTTCTAACTTAACAAAGACTTATTTAGAATACCTTTAACTACTCTTTAATAAACTCTAAAAAATCTAACATAGCCTTACCAAAACTTACTAAAATAAGAATAGCCTAAGGGACTATATTATCTTAGCCTGCCGTGGCGTTCCTAAGTGCAATTTAGCGCTATATAAACCTATAGATATATTTAAAGGAGTATATACCAAGCTACGCTCCGCTATAGGTACTATAATACAAATACAAAAATCTTAACAGTTCTATACTAAAAACCCTACCTAACTAAGTATTCCTAACCAATATAATTATAACTAGACTGACTAAATATATAGTGGCCGTGGTAGGAAATACAGCAAAGGGTATAATTAACGTTAACTATAAGGCAATTATAGAGGTTCTTATAGAGGTTTATTTTAAAGTAATTACTAAAAGAAGTGCTATATTTATAAGAAGCCAAATTGCTAGTTAAATAGACACTCCCTTAATAAGCAAAAAGAGGTATATAATAAGTTCCATTAAAGTATAAGAAATATTAGAAATTATAAGATTATTATAGCCTACTTCTAAAGCTTCCTAGTTTAATATAAAGGCGTAAAAGATCTTAAAGGTAAGGTTAATAAGACTAAACAGCTCCTTATAGATATAGAAATTAAGGACTACTTACCTAACTAATACTTTACTAAGTATGGTAAGGTAAATGGGACACAAACCGTTGCTATTCTTAATAACTAATCTATGCTCCACTCTATCACAAAGTTAGATATCTTTAATAAGCCAAGGGAGAGTTCTACGTTCTCCTTTAATAATAGATACTCGGCGAATATCTTCTATAATATTATACTAGACACTAGAGCCGCAGGAGTATCTACAGCAGGAAAACCTTAAGTTTAAGCCCTTTAGCAGCTTAATAGCTTTATTTATATTAACTATTTAACGGCAGGCCAACACACAATTTATTTTAGTAAGGGTACTATAATCTCTCTTAGCACAATTAGGATTTAAACCCCCTTAGGGTATATTACTTTTTATGTTATTTCTATAAATACCCTATTTCTATTTTACATTAGAGATATAGACAAATTAGGTGTTAAGCTTAATAACCTTAAGAATATACTTATTTAAGGAGATAATTGGGTGCCTATTATACGTAAATAGGGTTATCCCTAGTTACTCCTTTATTAACTAAAAAAGAGTATTACTTAAAGCTACTTAACTAAGTTAGAGTTACGCCAACTATACCGTTATTTTGGCCACCCATCCGTTTATTAATTACTTAGGGTTCTTTAGCGAGCAGGCTATAAAGTTAAGGTTAAGGCAATTAAGCATTTTATAAAATACTACTATTACTACCAAATAAACCAAAAGTCCCCTAGCCAATTTAAGTTTACCCTTAAAGATAACTATAACTTTAACTTCTGTATTATTGTTAATATTATATATCTTAGCGGTAAGCTAGTACTCTAAGTTATTAACTTCTTAACTTCCTTCTAAGCTGCACGATTCTTAAAGGATATATCAGCTAGGAACGCATAGGATACCCTTTAATTATGCTAGATTAATGTCTACCTAGAACCCCCTAACTAAATCATCTATAATATAGAAAAGAACTTCTTATCTATAGAGTTTTAATAACAAATAAAGGCAATAGTAATTAAGGTTAAGGAAGTTCCTATTAAGGCACATAATAGCGTTAGAAAAGTAGAGCGATATTATACGCTATTACGCCGCGTATATAAGATTATCTCTTTAGAACTAGAGGACACTAGTAAAGAACTTACCTTATAAATAGCTATTAAAGCTATTAATAATTCCGCTGGCCTAGATAGACTTATACCCACGTTACTAATCTTTGGCGCCTACCCTTAAATAACTAATAATTCTCTACCATCTTTCTCTATTGTGTAATAAGCTAAGGCTATTTATAAGGTAATAAAGGAGGTGCGACATCTCTACGCTACACGCTAGGTTAACGACGCACTAGGAATAAGAAATGGCCTAAATACCTTAACTACGCTTAATCTACCACTCCAGTCTAAGGTACGCGTATAGCGTAAAAAGGGAGGATAGTTAGGCCCATATTAACTTATTACAATTAATAGTAAAACTTGCACTATTTAGATACCTTATAAACCCACTTAATTCCGTTTAACCGTTATTAAGCCTTACTATAAAGATAACAGTTTTAAGCCTTTATAGGATGCCCTAAAAGATACCCTAAAGGAGAATTACAATTAATATGCTCTAGAAGACAACTACAATCCTAATATAATTATAGTAGATATGCCGCAACTATAACGCAGTAGAGGTCGCCCAAAGGGATTATAAAATCGCTAATATCTTATTAATTTTAAAGAGCAATTTATTGCTGCTATTAAGAATAGAATTAAGTTATTAATAGCCTTTATAATAACTAAGGAGAAGGCTAACTTTAAGCTCGCAAAATAGCTTTAAAAGGAAGGTTATATTATAACTCCTAAAGCTCCTTTCTAAGCATCTAATAAGCAGAAGATCGACGGTCTTATTATAAGAGGAGTCTTTAAATTTAAGAAGTATAACCCTACTAAGTTCAACAAAGTTCGTATTTTTAAGTTAAGAATGGTTAATAAGATTAAAGGTAAAACTACTAATACCCTATTTAAGAAATTAAGGCTTATTATCCAAGGTTACAACAATAATGGTAAGGAGGTAATTCTTATATAATCTCCTATAATTTAACGAGCTAGTTAGTAAGTTATTATTGCACTAGCTCCCTCCTTAATAAAGAATAGAATAGCAGTCTATTTATAAGATATTACTTAGGCCTATACCCAATTAAAGACGCACCTTTAGTGCTTAATATTAGCATACCTTTTAGAGCAAATTCGTTACTAATATCCCAAAGATATAATTATAGTTATGCTTAAGCCATTATATAGAATCGCAGAGGCAGGAACCTATTAGTAGGCTACCTATAGCAAGCACCATAAAGAGAAGCTTTTAATAACTACTTTTATATTTAACTTATGCTTCCTAATTACAACCATAGGAACTCCATTTGGAATTGTTAGTATATAAACTAATAATATAATTATCTTAGGAGACGACCAATTTTTAGCTCTTAAAGAAGATAAGTTAATAAAGGCAAATCTTATAGTAAAGCTAAAGAAAAAGCTTAATTTAATAACACTATTACTCTTTAACAGATGCACCCTCTTCCTAAATAAGGATTCTATTGCTTTACGCTAGAAGGGTTAAGGTAAAAAGATTAATGTTATTAATACTAATTCTCTAAAGCAAGGATACGTAGAGTAACGCGCTTATAAAGCTTATATTACTTCTATCTATTAACCTAAGGCTTTATTTAATCTCTCTATTGCCGCCTAACACTAGGAACCAACTAAGAACAATATTCTTACCCTAAATAAACGTCTTTCCTAGCAAATAAACCATCTTAATTAGGGACTACTCTATATACCTATTAATCTTCCTACCACTAAGCTCTTTATATTTATTAATAGATTATTTATAAATAATAAAGATTTTAGCTCCTAGTTAGGATATAAGATTATTATTGCAAACAAATTTACTAGAGAGAATAACTTCACAATCTATAGCAATCTTATCTATTAGAGCTTAACTAAGAGTAAGCGCGTTACTTAAAGCGTTCTAGCGTTAGAGATATACAGAATAGTCGGCGGAGTTAATATGGCAATTGCAATTAGAACTACCCTAAAGATAATTATAGATTAACTTAAACTTCCTATTATCCCTATAATTATATGCACCAATTTATACTCCCTTTATAAGTGCTTGGTTAAGCTTGGTACTACAAAGGAGAAGCGCCTTATAATTAATATTATAGCACTTTATTAATCCTACAAACGGCAAAAACTCTTTAAGATTTAATAGATTAATGGTTAAGACAACCCAGCAGATATAATAATAAAGGCAAACCTAAACAAGGCTCTAGAAACATTTGTTAATACAAATACTCTATATATACGAGTTAAAGGATAGGTTAAAAGGGAGTAAGAGCATAGTATTCTACAGACCCTAATTTCAACTAGCTAATTAGGATTTTCTATACCCAGTATAGAAAATTGCTATTGGCTCGCTTATATCTAGCGCCTTAGCGGCCCTAACACGATGTCTACCTACGACTCTAAGCAAGAAAGCACCATGTGCTAAAAGGCAAATTTTAGGACAGCGAGACTTATATTACAATAGTAATAGTAAGTAAGGAGGATTGATATTTGTTACGCTGGTCAAGCAGCATTTATATATAGATGGCAACTACAAAAGAAGAGTTGCCAGTGTTGGGAATAAGGCAAGCGGTCGTTACGTGACGCCGCGGCACTAGCGTGGCGAGGAGTCTTAGGCTCCTCGCCCTTCCTCATTCCAATAAAGAAGAATATACAATTGAACAACATCATACTAGCTACAAACTGTAACTACGTAATATCACCTTGTGATACCAACATTAGGATATTCATTCGTCCCCTACTTCATAATTTCCGTTAAGCCAGTATTAAAAAAGGACGCCTCTAAATTTTTAAAGAAGTGCGCTAATTAAAGTTCTTTAATCGCACCTGTAGATATTATAGTTGGTACTCTACTGTTTAGCAGACCACCACCTACTATAGCTATAGTATTAGAATAAAGGGACGCCATAGTAATAAAGCTTTTTAGAGCGATGGAAGACATATAAAGGAGAGCATTAATATCCGTAAAAGGGTATATAGTCGCGGTTGAAATAACTATAGAGTATAGCTTATAACTCTAAAACCTGCTAGATTTATAGGATATATAGTAAGAGATTCCTTTACTATTTCTAATTTCTATTTTAACCCTTAAATTTTAAATTATAGGGGTCTACTTTAGGGTACCCTAAGGAGTTATTTATAGTAGGGTCCCAATTTAGGACCCTTAAACTGTCTTAAGCAGCTTGGCAAAGTACATCGCCTTAATATATTGGTTATTAACGGGGGTAATACCTTATATTAAATTATGTCTAATAGACACTTTATTACCCATTGCTTTATTATACTAACTATTCTATTATTTTACCTATTCTAAGGATTGGGTTTTGTTTATCCATTAGTTACTAATATTGCGTAATTATAAGCATGTTGTTAGCTAACCCAGAAACTACCATATATATAATTTGTAAGCCACCGGCCCGTCCGCCTATTTATAGCAAGTCTATTTACTTTACTAGTAGTATTAATATAGGTTCTGCTACTGACTGGCAAGCTAAGGTAATATTGTCTCTCTTATATCTCCCTATTACTTTTTTTAATCCACGCCGTAATGACTAGTATAAAGATTAGATATAGGAAATTTCTAATCTATAGTTCCGCGAGCATGTCAAGTAAGAGCTTAATTATTTAGACCGCGCTAACGTTATCGCAATGTTCTTTAATAAGAATGGCATATCGCCAATTAGCCTTCTTAAGCTTAGTCTATATACTCTTAGTCGCAAAATGGTTATTTACTGCCCTAAAGGTTACTAAAGACGCGGCAATGTGCAGATTATTTATAATAGGTTTAGTATCCAACTCGTGGAGAATTTAGAAGAGTTTATTAGAGAGACTAGAAAGATATTAGAGATCTAACTAAATATATTACCGGAGATACTTAGTTTTATAATAATTAGGATGGCAATAATAAGATAGATTAGATTTATTTGTTAGCTTAATATATTTAGTTTAGGGCTATTAGAAAGGCATAAGGTAATAACAATTCTAATAACAATGGCGGTAGAAATAGTAGCATCTTCTCAATCCCTTCGTTTTCATTTAGGAATTTTACTTAATAATATCAATTTCTATGCTGCACCCCCTGATTTTAAGAAACTTTAACTATATAGTCGAAGTTATCTAATTGGTTAGATTCCTGTTAAGAGGTTTACCCTACAAGTCTTATTACGTAATATTGTTACGGGCTTATCTTCTAATAAAAGAGCTCTTAGTCAAAGCGAGCCATAAATAAGAATTTTTAAAGGTAAAGGAGACCTTAAATATATCTAGGTATTATAGGAGGGTAGATTAAATTTCCTCTAATAAGCAAACGATATAATAACTAAAGAGCGTACCATTTAAGCCAATAAATTTCCTTAGTTCTGCAGAATTCTCCATCCTTAGGCTAAGCGTGCCCTTTTCCTCTTAGATGCCGTGATCTTATTTCTAGCCTTTACAACCTATTTATCTCCGTAATTTTATAATTACGGATAAATTGCTAATAAGGAAATTTTAACCTCTTAACGGTACCTATAATAAGAAGAAAGAAAGCAAGGTTTAATATTAACTCCAAATACTAATTAGACGTAGCATCTTATAAGCGGCTTTTATAATCACGCCGGCTAATATTCTAGTTCGAGGAGCCTTACTTTTTTATCTAAGTAGCTATATATAAGGTCCTGTAGACGATCTCATAGCTTATTACTTCCTAATACTATAAACGGTCAGCAGCTTAAAAGTGGCATAAGGTAGGAAATATTACCTATAACTAGCATTTTTCCTTACTTCTCTGCCTCGTCTTATACCCTTTTAATATATTTTTCTACCCTCTCTTCTTAGAGGATCATCTCCAGGTTCACAGAGCCTTTATATACTATAGTATATTTACTAAATAGTACCCTATCTATTCTTCCTAATCTAATATAGATTAAGATGCCGAGGATCTATTTTAAGTTAGTATAAGCTATAACAATAATATTATTTAAGCTACTAATATAACCATTATCCAAGGTGTTGTCAGTTAGAGCATTATTAAGTAAAGACTGCACTGCGATCCCAATATCTATATATTATGAGTTTCGAATTTATAAACTGCAATTTAAGGCTTACTAATAGTCTCCAATTGCTACACTAAATGGACTTACTGGGTGCGAGTCTTGCAAGAATTATACCTATATATTAGCTAAGTAAAGTAAGGCAACTACGCAGCTATGCCAAAACCGCTTAATATTATAAGAACAGTTTTATAATCGCCCACTAGTGCGCTAATCCTATATAGCCTGCTAAATAGAGCTAGATAGGGCGGTCTATTATAGTAGGTCTTGTTATAATATAATAATCTCTAGGTTAAGCCTCTATAAGGCTCTATAAACAGATCTAAAGAATCCTATTTCCCTTCTAACTAGGACGTTATAGTAAAAGGATAAGTTTATAGAAAGGACTAAAAACTTACTGCTGGAATTTATAGACCTATATACTGCCCTGCCTTAATTCTTAACGGTTAAGATAAACTTAGACATATTTTAATAATATTATTAATATAACTAATATAAGCTCGAGAACAGCCGGAGCCTATAGCCCTATTTTAGTAAATAAGGAATCCGGACTACAGAAGAAGGGTTAAAAGAAATGTTATTACAAAGATATAGACCTATAGCTAAGGAGGGAGCGGCTTTAATATTAAGTGCCACTAAATAGAATAGGTAGAAAGGATTGCTAATACTTAGTACACGCGGATAAATATTTTATATAATAGCCTATAGAGAAAAGGATAAGAGAGTAGGAGAAGAAAGTATAGTAACAATCCCTCCTATGCAGTATTAAATACGGTTAGTAAGGTATTAGTCCTATAAAAAGGGGGAAGAGGGGGTAAGGCTTATAATAACTCCCTATATATTCTCTGCTATATATAAAGGGAAAGAGTTTTGGCTAGCCATTATTATAAAAACGTAAAAGAGTAGAAGGATGAACAATATTATCCTAACTAAGCGATAAACTCGTTAGTATGTGTTTAGAGAAACCCTAAGTATATCTATAAGAAAGTTAAGATAAGGACTAGTAAAAAGTGTAATTATATTAATTAACGAGAGATTTATAGCTTATAAACTAGCTATCTAAATATCCTAGACTTTAAAACTAATATAGAACGCATTTACCGTAATATAAAATAACTATAAAAGGATATTAGCCCAACTTTATGGACCTAAATATCGATAATGGCGGATTAGCTACGGATAGGTGAGATATTAAGATACTAGAAGAGAAGTAGTTTTTAAAAATAACTATATATAGGGGTGGAAGTAAATAAGGATAAGAAAAGTAAAGATACCGCCTATAGCTATAGTATACACTTAGGTGATTTCTATAATAATACGGACTGTTATTTAAGGGCGGAAGAAAAAGGAATCAGCGAAGTATAGTAAAAATTAGTAGAAAACTTGTTAATTTAAGGGATGCTTAAAGATCTATTAAAGGCAAAATAAGAAAGGGACTAGAATTAGAAACCTAGTAAAAAGCCTAGGACTAGGAATTTAGTAAGAGGTCCAAAACTAGGAACTTAATAATAGACCTAGTAATAGAATCCTAGTCACTAGCTAAAATTAAGTAAAAATATTACTACTTTATTAGCTATTAACATAGGTAACCTAGTAAATTTCTAAGTATACTCGCGAGATGGAAAACGTTTAAGAAGAGCTACCTATTCTATGGATACTTATAACCTATACGCGCCCTAATAGTGACTAAAGATACCAATCCTATAAGCACTTCTTTTTACTAAAGAAGTTATAATAACAGATGCTAGAGAATATTAGTAGATAACGGTACAGGAAATAAAGCTCTAATATACCTTTATTAACTTAATAACCAAAATAGTAGAGGTTATCTTAGAGAGGAATCTAACGGCGTCAGAGTCGGACAGCTAATGACGTAGGTTATCTACGCCAACAGCTCGCTCCTCTTTAACGTATCCCTGCATTAGTTTTATAACAATATCACTTAGCGCTCTAATATCTTAAGGTTTAACGTTTTATAATAGGCGGCTATGGTAATATTCTTAATACGCTATAATATTTTATTAGTAAAGCCGGTTTTAAAACCAAGCTAATTACTAACCGATTTTTATATCTCTATATGGATAAATAAGTATATTTAAACAGCTTAGCAAACCATACTCTAATTCTTTTATTGCGAGGTACGTAAGCCCATTAAGTATCTGCTATAGTTAGTGCCCCGCTTAATAGTTATTACGCTATTAGGTTTTTACCTATCTAAGTATTATAGCTAAGCGAATTTCGTTAAGGAGAGGATTGCCAGCAATATAGTATAGAGAGTAGGCTATAAACTCGAAAATAATATAGGAAGTCTTCTTAAATCTAAAAACCTTAAGAGTAGAGACAAAGTTGGTGTATTATATCTATTAGCACTTATAGAGCTTTTCTTTAATATTAGGTCCTAAAAAACTCCGCATTATAACAAGATTTAATAAGGGATCTTTCCGCTTACTTTTTACGGTGACGATATTAGATGGGGGATCTCTTCTCTTAGCTACCGCGACGTAATCATTAATACTAAGTTGCAGCTAATAGGTCTTCTTATAGATCCTCCATAGAGATCCATGTTTTATTCTTATATATTTATATACCCTAACCCCAGATTTAATAGCTTTAGGGAGTCTAAAACGCTATAGGCCAGTCTTAGAATCTATATCATCCCCGGTTAGGGAGTAGAGTCTTTTCTTAGCCGAAGCATCGCGATTATAAGGGGTGTTACCTTCTATAAGTCGATTAAGGAAGCCGGTTTAGAAATGTGTCTTAAGTCCTCCTAGTGTTTCCAAATCGATCTATATATAGCGGTTTTCGGGTATAGAGATTATCCTAAGCGGTATATAATAATGGGAAAGTCTATTTTCCGATATTATTATTAGCTAGAATAGGTGCAAAGGACAAATTTATATCTCTTATAATTTGCTAAAGGAAAAGAGCGATAAATATAATAGGGGTCCGGAATTAGACCCCTAGGTTTTTATTTAAAGTATAGAAGGAACTTATAGCGGGTAACAGATTTAAAATAGTAAGTAATATAGATAAGAGGCTATAAGTAGCCTATTCTCCTTAAAGGTTTAATGGAGCTAGTGTCACGGAACCCCACCGCAGGGGCCTCTATAGGAGAGCCCCGTGCTCTCGCGTACACCTCGCGTACAGCTTACGTCAGCTACGCGTAGGTATATCACCTCCTTACGCCCTTGACCCTTACGATCGATCGCGCAACGTCTTGTAGACTCCTCGAATACATACGTCTTGTAGCCACTGCCCCCGCCCTATGACATTACGTTGCGCCTTTTTACCACCGACGCTCAGCCTACAACCAATTCTATGTCTCTGTAATACTGCAGGCGCTGCCAGAAGTAGCGTGTCTACGAGTTACCTTGCCTTATACTTCCAAGGAACCTATAATAGTAAGATAATATTCCTTACTAGCTACTATATTAAACCTAAAGAATAATCTAATACCTATACTTAACCTACAACGCCAATCAATCCTAGGAGAATTTGATTTATTAGCCCTAGCCTTAGACACTAATAATGTCTTATCCTTTATTAACTACATAACTACAGATAAGTAAGTAGAAGGGCTACTACCTATTAAAATTAAAATATAAGACGCTGAGACGTTTGTAAAAAGGGTAGCACGAGAACCTAATAAATACTACCACCTTCTATAGAACTACTACCTAAAGCTTATATAAGCTGAGATGCGTGATGTTTAAGACCGCAATATTATCTAAGACCTATAAGCTTGTGAGGCGCTCGCTAATAACACGTGCTAAGAGACTAAAGATAACCTCTATATGTCTAAACGCGACATCCAACGGTTAAAGAAGGCTATAATTATACTTATTGCTACAGTTACTAAAAGAGAGGGCATAATTAAATACCTATAATCTTAGCTTAATAAGTATATTTATAATAACGCTACCTAAGTCTCTACGCCCCTAGTAGCTTTACCTAATATAAACCCCTACTAAAGTAGTAATAACAAAAACTATAATAACTAAACCTAAGCTACTACTATAGGGTCTAATGCACGTTACCCTAATCCCCTAGTCTTCTAGGGAGACCGTAGGGAATATAGCCACTGGAAGATATAAATCTGTAAAAAACTAACTTAAAGGGCCTGCCTTTTTCCTATAGAAGATACTAAAATTGGCTATATTATTGGGCGAATAAAGGGTATACTATTTAACAGACTCTTCGCCTAATAGAAGACTAATGGCCCCTAGAAGTGGTAGTCCTACTAAAAGGTCTTTAATAATCTTAACCTAATATACCGTAACTATAACCTACTGGCTACTAACTGAGCTAAACTATGTACCCTAAAAATGAGTTCTACTGAATTATTTAATAAGTTTTATATTAAATTCTAGGAATACACTGGAGCCCTTACTAGAGATAATACTAAAGACTAGAAAGATCTCCTTAAAAAAGTTACTTATTGCCTTAGTTACGCAGCCGCCAGCTATAACTATAATAACGTTTATAATATGGTAGCAGCCCTATAGAAGATTAAATAATAACTGAATTAGATTGCTATTACTAACCCTTACCTAAAGATCTTCCTATAAAAGCCCTCCGGACCCACTAAGCCTATATATACTAAGCCACCAACGCCTACTACCTTAAATACTACTAGAGCTAATATCGACCTCTTTATACTAACCTTTCCGCAAAAACTCCTAGACGGAGAGCGCGAGCTACTCTAGAAACTAGGACGCTGCTATAGATACTGTTAAAAAGGCTATTATTACAACAACCTAAACTACCTAATAGCTAGGTTTAGTAGTTACCGCCTAATACCTAACCTAATACCCTAAACACCAAATATGTTGCTATGCGCCGCTACTGTATAAGATAAAGACGCAGTAATAGTAGTAGGGTTAGATACGGAAGCGGAAAACACTAAGTCCCAGCCCTAAGTCGCGGGTTAGAACGCCTTAATAATAGAGGGATCTATATATTGGCCTGCTTAATAGATAACTCAGTAAAGATAAATAGAAGGAAATAGATAGTTATACCTATAATAGGAACTACTGGTAAAAAATAATATAAAAGTTGTTTTATAATTAATTGCGGAGCTACTAATAAATTTATAAATACCTAATTTATATATACTTATAACCTACCTACCTTACCCCTTACTAAAGCCCGCGCCCTATAACTTGCTAACAGTAGTTATACCGTATAGAAGATTACCTATATGGTATAACTCTATTTAGATATAAATAGGCACCAGGAAGAGCTCTAGGCCTATATTATACCACTTGCTAACTACCCTATTATCCTTAAAATGAGCTGGCTTAAATAATACAACCCTACTATTAACTGGGAAAAGAAAGAAGTAACCTTTAACTCTAAATACTGTAGAGAGACTTGCCTTAGGCACAGCCTAGCCGCCTCTATTTACTCCCTAGGATATTAACCTAAGAAACCCCTTATTACCCTATCTATAACTAACTACCACTATATAAGTGCCGTGGCCTTCTACCATATAGTATATAGGAAAGGCTGGACTGTTACTATAGCTTCCTAATTACAATTATATAAGCTTAATAAAGAATAGGACTACGTCCTCTATAGTAATAGGATA
>Ga0307507_10006827_pt1 | contig 17071 bp, 8 predicted proteins | sample 7_EM_MG_FD_207223 | JGI IMG/M metagenome (GOLD analysis project Ga0307507, IMG submission 207223) | Populus trichocarpa ectomycorrhiza microbial communities from riparian zone in the Pacific Northwest, United States - 7_EM | ecosystem: Host-associated > Plants > Roots > Unclassified | place...
ACGATGTTAGCGCAGCCTGGAGAGTGGAGAGTACTGTCCTGCAGTGCAAAGAGAGGGAGGGAGATGGTATTTACCCGTGATCTTCACTTCATTAATCAGCCTCCGTCCAGGGTTTAAGAGAGAAAGAAAACCAAATTTCTATAGCCAAAGAACCGCTTCGTGGAGCAACTGAACTGGGAGTAAGAAAGCCTGGTGACATGAAAATAAATAAGCACGCGGTTTTGCTTCTGCTTGGCAATGCCAAGGAAATTTCTTAGAAATTCAGGGATCAAAAGCAATCGTGCTCTTCATTATTTAACAGCGCTATTTGATAAAAATGGCTAATTCAAATGGTTACGTGCAAGTTTTGTTAGATCACCTCAGATGGTAAAGAACTACTGTCATTCTCGGCGGTTTAACAGAGAAGGTTGCTTTATCTTTTGTTGGCACCATTTTATTAGTTTATTTTATTTTTTTGTTGGCTCTATTTTATTGGTTTATTTTTTTGTTGGCCCATGTAAAAGATATAAAGGAATAATTTTTACTAAAGAGAAAAGATATTTTAATATTTTTTTTAGCATTCCAGCATATAAACAAGCATAAAACAGATAAAATAATATTTCTTTCAGTTTTGGCATTCCATTTAGCATACCCTTTGAAGTTCTATAAGAGGTATACGTACAACTTGTTTCAAAGCAGCAACCATTATACTATGTTCTCCGATTTCGCTACTCCTTCGTTTGTTGACTTGACAGTCCTCTGCTTTCTCCTTTTCTGTGGATTCCACTGAAAAGAGGTTTGCCTTGCCCTTAAAGGCTGAGAGTGGAGAATGTAAACAAGAACTGTGCATATATTGGTATTCGTGTTCGTATTCTTAAGATATATAGATCATGGAAAGATTAATAGCTGTATGAAGTCAAGATTAAGAACATTAACAAGTTTATTTAGTAGGGCTAGCATAAACTAAAGGTTCTTGAGCGGTCAATGAGTATCTGTCATATCTAAATGGAGATAAGTTTCAAACAAGGGTGGTGTAGCAAATATTTTTATAGAATAATGGGACAAAGTTGGGCTAAATAAAAAAGGAGTGATCATGTCAAACAAGTATAGTAGTTAAAATATATCATAACTTTTGATTTGATAATTAAATTTGATTTAAATTCTTATAAGAGAGTTTTGAAATCCAGTTCTAAAAAGTAGCCTTTTAGCAGCTAATTCACTATACAGATTTCTCAAAATTAAACTCTGAATATCTTGTTTTGTCAAATTTCCTTGATTTCCTTGTATTTCTTATGTTATTTTGGATTTTATATTATTGTCCTTCATGTTTTAGAATTCTGATACTGTTACCTAGAGGTTGGTTTTTCTAGGCTATAAAAGACATTATAAACCTTTTTAAGTGGAGACATCACTTAGACTTTATTTCAGAACAATAAATTGGTAATTTAGGATGCAAGCTTGCATCCCTTTTCGCTCACCAAATCTATATTTTCTGTGACTGTTTTACTATCTTTGTGCTTCATCCTGCATCAAATGCCTTGTCATTTCGGACACAGCATGATTTCTTTGCCCCAAGTACCTGCTGTTGTAGAACATTCACTAGCTGGTCTTGTTGCTGGAGCTTTAGCTTCTTCACAGGCGAAAGGTAGGATATGTTGGAACAATGCATGCACCCTATGTGATTAACCGATATTTCAGACACGTAATTCATCGCAAGGGATGCACTATTGTAGTCAAGAGTTTCTAGGCTTGGAAAAAATCCCTCTCTGCAATTTCTCTTGCATTGACTGCAGTGACCAATGTAGCATCAGGAAGGCAATGGAAGACCTTTCTCTTAGTATCAGCAAGTTCGTGCTTAGCTGGAGCTTATGCATGCTCAGCTGCTATTGCAAATAATGAACACAACAAACTTCATAAGCACGCACATGAGGTTAATTGTAAGTAGCACAAGATTGCACTTCTTGCAAGTTTCTATAATTTCAAGTCAGGAAAATACATGAAAGTGTTTTCCGTTGACCGGAAAGTGTTTTTCTTTGACTGAAAGTGTTTTTCGTTGACTGAAAAATATTTTCTGTTGACCACCTTTTCTAATGACAAACAAACACAGGAAAGTTTGGAAACTACTTTCCGAGAAACAAACATGGCCTACTACTCGAGTCGTATTTATTTGTCTTCTTTCTTTAAAACGTTTTTATGTCAACTGAACATCAAAATCTGATCGATTTATAAAATTGATTTTGCATTATAGACCCGCTTTTTTTTTGTATTTACTGGAAAATCGTACACTGTATTCTGGTGCACAATTCGAAATGCATACATCCAAATGCCTGAGTTCTAAATTCAGAACGAACTATAGATTGGAATTTCAAAACCAAGGAGCATAACAGAGTCGAGATTTCAAACTTGATTGGAACTCCTACAGATTGGTTACCATGAAACAGGATTCTTTTAGATTCAAATAAGCACACATTTGATGATTTTCAACTAAAAGCACACAACATTATGGCCTCAAAACTTATGCCAACGATCCTCCTTTTCCCTACTGGCAACAGCAGCACGATGCTTGAGCAACCTCAACTTCTGTCAAAGCTTAGCAACCTCTGTCAAGCTTCCTCGCAGCAGCCGCGTGCTTCCACTGAAGCAAAGGTGCGCCTTGAAGGTACGAGTCTATTCCTTCCTCCCGGTTGATTCGTCAACGAGCCCACGAGCAGATGTTCTCGAATAGGCAGGCTGTGAGGCAACCATGGAAGCCGCCTTCCCTGATTCCGATCCTGTTGATGTTTTGCAGTGAAGCAAGCAGATACACCTTCCTACTTCCGTTCCTAAAAGCTCATCTTTTCGGCTTCTTGGCTGTCGAAGCTTCGAACTTCGTTGTGCACAGCAAGTTCATTATTGATGAGAGCTAAAACATAAGGATTTTTTTCGTAATTGGGCAGCCCCTTTAGCAAACTTGAAGAGACCTCTATTTCGCTTCTTCCCCTGATTCTCTTTGATCCTTTCCTTTTGAGGATCCAAGGCACGATCAACTGATTGCTGGATGGAGGAGCTTCGTGGAAATGGACTAACATTCTCCACCAGCTACACCTAATCCGACATGATAACCCATATTTTCCATCATCTTAGAAGCTATGTCTCACCTCTTTGTAGGTTGTGCTCTCAAGAAATCCTAAACAGTGCGCACTCTCGTTAAAGCATATGCCATAGCTTTACTACCAAGCTTCGCAGAGCTTCCATCATCACCAAGTGAAAATAAAAGTGCCCTACTCTTTTTTCATCATCCCATGATTCAAGTACAGCTTCCCTCCGCAGCTAACATTACCATATGAAATTGGGCACGGAGTTATATTTATGACGGCAATAGAAACACAGGCCCTCAATTATTTTAAATTAAAATGCAGAGAACATAAATAGAAGAGAAGGAAACATAAGGAAATTAGAAGAGATGCAAGGAATAAAGGCCTCGTTCAAGCTAGGAAGCTAGCGAGTATTTCTGTTCTTCATTCACCATTGATGCAATGCTTCATCAAGATCACTGTGAGCAAGGACACTCCGAACAAGCAAAAGCATTCAGAGAGTCTCTGCCTGTAACATCCAAAAGGGTACTCTACATCACACCTCAAGCATGTGCAATTGTGCATTGCCTAATAATCAAAACAAAACCTCAGCCTATGATATTCAACACAGTCGCATAACCATCCTACTGATGATGAAAAGTTCAGGAGGATCATACATCTGGAGCGCGCACTCACCGACGCAATCATTTTGTAAGTGTTGAAGCAGCAGTATGATGAGAAAATCTATATTTTTATTCACTTTCTCCATGAAATCATTATGTGAATTGCTAAATAGATTCAGAATGAAGAAATCCGTGCAAATGGCAGCAACGCATGCCCTCCAGCATTTGTATATCTGAGAAATCATAAAGCACCTCAAAAGAATCGAGATGGTACCCAATTGCAGTTCCAAACACAGAGGTTTTATACACATTCTTCTTTTAATATAGAGCTTGAGTTGTAAAATTTGTGGAATATTGAGGTTTGAATCACAGGTTTTAAGTTAATTAGAAACTAATTCAAAAGCTCATGCCATGAGGTTCTATGAACAATTTATGCACACACATACAACTTGGCAAAACGCTAAATGACTACAAGATTCAACATAAGAAAATGAACCAGATTTCTATTACAATAACCAAAGAACATCATTGGGCAAACATCAAAATGAAAATTTGCAGATGAAGATACTAATAGCTATGAAATAACACCAGCAAAAGCTCTTGCTACCCTTGCGAAAAGAGTAGGTAAAGACATTACTAATAGAATGGGGGGAAAAAACTTGCTTTATTTATTAACCTTCTTTTGGCCTAATCTCAATCCCCTCGACAGTCAGCCCACCTTTCCAATCACCACTCTTCACCTCTTGAACTCTCATTTCCAGTTCTCCATCTTCCCCTTCCTTGCAAAAGAACTCACCCAACTCAATCTCCAGCCACCCATCTCCCCTTTCCTTTGGATGCTGTCCATTGTTTTCACTAGCAGGCACAGGTTCTTGCATCCCCACAATTCGGCTGCGGTTGTGCAACCCAATGCGCCTTCTTACAAGATGATATCGATGTGCTCGACCTCTCTGTGAGTCCAAATACACATTTCGCTTACCATTTTCACTACCAACAAGCCCCACCCCAACCTCCACTGGCTGGTAATCCAGCCCATAAGCTCCTTCTTTTGGCTTGAACACAAGATATGCTGCGTACAATGTTGCTGGAGATAGCATAGTTGCATTAATTTTGCCACAGATTTCAAGCCAACATACACCAATCAGCTCTGCCACTTCCCCAAACCTGTCAGAATCCAACAAAAAAGTCATAAAAATTTTCCAATCACAAAATAAATGAGAAGAACTACACCATTAGACAAAGAAAAAGAAACCAACCTGGAAGAAGAATCAGAATTCCATCTCCAATAAGTAGGAGTGTCACCCCATACAATCATCAGGTCTCTTGCAGACAGCATGTAGCATTTCTTCCCGCTCTTTTTTACCAATGAAAAGCTCTGTTCCAAGCCATAAAAATAAAAGGTTAAACACAACTAGATATTCACCCTAATAAAATAATAATAATAATAAAACATGCACCGCTTGAGGATGCCACTTGTCACACCTACAAGATCCTCGAAGAACACTTGTTCTTGCCTTGTCTAGTTCTACGTACTCGATTTAATTTTATAAGGAAAAAAAAAGGAAGAGATTGACATGAGAGTCACCTTTTTGCCATCGTCGATAATTATGGGCTTCTCACAAAGCCTGAGATAGAGCTCTTTCTTGGAAGAAAGAGAAGACAACAGAACATAACTATCGGATGTAAATATGATAGATTGATAATCACGAGGAAGGAACCTTTCCCACACAGCATCAGATTCTCCCGCCGACTTAAACAAGGAAGAAACAATGGACAGCCTACAAGCATCCCTCGGGCCGGTGAACGCCAAAACGTTTGCTATGCATCCTTCAGGCAGCACGTTCAACGACATACCTTCTTCTCCAAGGTTCTTTCTTGCCGTTTGAGTTGCATGTTTTTGAGGTGGCATACTGTGCAATTTATAGAGAATGCAGTATGGGTCGTGGGGAAGCTTAGCAGTTAAGTATATGTGATTTTTATTGGTGGCCATTCAATAAATGGGATAAAGTAGAAGCTTCTTTTTTTTTCTTTTTTATCTGGTTGAACTCTTTATTATTGCTTTGGAAAAGACTGAATCTGTTTTTCAAATTTTTCACATGGGATGAGTATATTTTTTATATTTGTTGATTAATTGGATTAAGCTAATAATTATATAGGATAATTAATAATTTGGTTTTATTAGGTGGGGTATTTTTGGGTTTCTTGTCTTATTAATTTGAGGTAATCTCTTAATTTTTTTAATTTTGGATATAGTTTAATTTAGAATTTTAATTGTTCTCAGTTTTAAAATATATTTATTTTTATATTTTAAATCATCCTATAATTTATTTTTTTATGAGTTTTTTTTTTTACAAATTAATAAAAATATCTCGCATGATAAAGTCAAATTAAGCCAACCTAATTTATTTTAATTAAATTTGGCATGTAGTGTTGACAATTTTTTTCATATATTTTTTTTTATATATAAATCAAATTGGATTTAAGTTTGTAACATGGCATTTTCGAACTAGAGAGTAGTTATCTTGTATTAGTTATTTTTTTATGGCACATCTTAAAGAAAGAAAGAAATACAAAGAGAAAAAATAAAATAAAATTAATAAACCAAATATTAGAATATCTTCATATAAGATTTCACCTTTCTAATTGTATCTACTTTTTTCTATTTCTTGAGCATTATAAAATTTCTTTATTTTTATTAATTTAATTAAAAATATATAATATTTTTATTAAACATAAATCAACATGAGAGGTTGATCCATGGTCTAAACTAGTTTGGGTTTAAAAAAATAAAAGGAAAAGTTAGTCTAGTGTAACTCAGTCAAAAATTTAAGTTGATAAGCGATAATCTATTTAAACCTAATAAAAATCTATTAATTAAAAAAGATATTGTTATTTTGCATTTATTAAAAGAAATCTATTAACTTATAGTTTGGTTTTACTATGAGGTTTAATAACTATTATATATAATAAAAAGGATAAATCAAAAGGTGAACGAAAATATAAGAATAAATTATACTTATTCTCATAAAATATGAATATAAAATGATAAGAAAAAAAAAAGCAAAAAGTGGTTTCCCATTCAAATAACGAATATTTAATACTTAAAAGCAACATTAATTTATTTAATTACTTGGGATTAGCAAATGATTAATGATAGAAAAATGAGATCCGAGTCAGAGGCGGTAACTTTATAACTTTTAGCTGTGGAGTATCTAAGATGTACGACGCGGCAGAGCCGCCGTAGCCACCCATTACACTGTTCACTTCTTGGATTGTAGCTGTGTGCCATGTGGTCTTCGTAATCGCCATGTGCTAGCTAGTGTCCAAGGTGGAGGATCTCTGTAACCACTCAGAGAATGGGCAGTGCACTGGCAAATATGTTGTCTGAACCCGTACTGATAGAAACAAAAGTCAGAACACTCTTAAAAGTAGATATGTAATAACTCACTCACCATTGCTTGACAAAATGCAAAGCTTGTTCCTGAGAAGTGAAAAACGAGCACTGGCAAGAGCTTTGAAAAATATATCAGCAATTTGATATTTGCTAGAGATGTACTGTACTCTATTGCTTCCATTTGCTACCTCTTCTCTAACAAAATGAAAATTAATTTCTATATGTTTAGTCCCGGCTTTAAGAACTGGATTCCAAGATAAGTGAGTTCCACCAACATTATCATAGCAAGGAATATTAGGGTTGTATCAAGTTCTCGCAGTAATTAAGAGGGTGTTTGAAAGAATAAATAACGGTAATTTTTTAAAATATTTTTTACTTGAAAATACATTAAAATAATATTTTTTTATTTTTAAAAAAATTATTTTTGATATCAGTATATCAAAATTATCTAAAAATACTAAAAAAATATTAATTTAAAATAACAAAAAAAATAAAAAAAATAATGTTTTTTAAAAATATTTTTAAAATGTAAAAATAAACTAGCATTTGAGACAATTTTATTTGAAAGCACTAAATTGCCATCTATGAAACCCTAGCTTGATACAAACGAATCCTGCAAACAAGCGGGAGTCGGGATTAAATTTTAGGGTGCAAGACTAGCATGGTTTTTCTAGGAGGGTCAAAATCTATGCTCTTTTTCTAGGGATATAATATTAATAATTTTTTCTTTCAGGCTCGGCCCCTACCAGCCTCCCTGTCTGAAAATCAATGGCCGACACAGCAAAACAAACTTCTCTACAAGCCCTACAAAATTATCTCCTCGTCTACGCATCGAAAAGCATCGAAAGACACTAATTTGCTCGTGTAGTTACCCTCTTTCGGTCTAATCTCAATGCCTTCAACAACCAACCCTTGTTTCCAAATACCAATATTGTCTAGAACTCCAATAAGATTGATCAAATCTTGATTAGGTGGAGGATCTCTGCTATTACCTTGGAAGTTAAGGTTGTACATGTGCCGACCCTGATTAGGGAATCTTATTAGCTGTACCAAGATTGATCAAATCCAGTCAATGCTTGAAAAATAGAAATAAAAATCAATTATATAATAATTAGACTTTGAAATGATAAAATATGGGAAACGCCGTATGAATGCTTTCATGCATATTGAAGCATAGTTTGATCAAATTGAGTCTAACTAAACTCTCAAAGCTTCATAGATTTCTTGGATGGTTCATGAGTTGAGACCATGTTAAGCAAATCAGGCAGCAAAAGTTCAAAAGCATTCAAAAATGATACAGGTACAAATCCTATGAAGCTCTTTCTAGTTTCCGAGCATCTTTCTTTCCCTAGAAGTGATCCAATAAACCTGTCATGTCAAGTTATTCAGGTTTGATCTCATTAAGCAGTTACCGGTTAAGGTTATACAGCACTTGAGCAAGTACAATTCCAATATGAGTTGCGACCATTTTGATCAACAAAATCAGGCATCGGAGCATTTGAAAATGTGGCAGGTACAGATGCTACAAAATTCTTCAGGGCCAGAAATATTACCAGGCTATGAAGAGTCAACAGGCAAAATAGATAGCATAAGTATATAGTAACTTCTTTTTATTTGAATTCACTAGATTGCGTTCTGTGAAAAAAAGATTGTGTTTGAAACCTCAGCTAGACTACAAAGATCCCAGCAAAGCAATGCCCCATTCGATTTAATACCTTTTGGATTTAAACTACATACACACTGGATAGTTTTGAATACAGACAACAGATAACATTGTTTCAACAATACAATTTTGCTCCCTTTGTGTTCTAGTTTCAGCATCAACAGTATGGTTGGAAACTTTGTCGGCTTCTGGTATTAAACATGCCACTTCAGATGAAGAAGTCCATTTCCTGTGCATCTTTAACTGCTTGGACTAGCTCCTCTTGCACCTGAGACAGAAACAAATGACATCAAGCAATTTGTTGAAAGATGATAATTTAAAGTGAAGTGAACATCATAAACATGAGATCCAACTTCTATGATCACTAAAAATTTACATATTAAGTAGATAAAAGATAAAAGTTACTGAAACGCTATCTGCATCCTCATACATAGCTGTGTGCGCACTAGACCAGCTGCAAAGGCTCTTGATAGTGATGCAATCAAGATACCAACCTTAATCTACGCACTACAGATGTGAAAAAAGTAGACATGATTACTAGAATATGAAAACAGTTGCTCATCTAGTTACCCTGTTTTGGTCTAATCTCGATCCCTTCAACAATCAGCCCACGTTTCCAATGAGTAGTGCCATCAAAAACTCTAATTCCCAGCTCTCCATCTTTCCCTTCCTTGGTAAAGAACTCACCTAATTCAATCTCCAACCACCCATCTCCTCTTTCCTGTGGATAATGTCCATCACTTTCTCCAGTGGATACAGATCTTCTGCGGCTAAAGCTAAATAAAGAAAACGACCGTCTTACATTACGGGGTACCTGCCCCCGCCTTCTTTCTGCACTCCAGCTAACAGTCCGTGTATAACTTTCTTCTCCATCCAGTTTCATTGCAACCGCAACTGGCTGGTCATCCAATCCATAATTGTGAATGTCTATGGAAAGCTTTAACACAAGGGATGCTGTGTACAACGTTGCGGGTGATAGCATGCTAGTATTGATTTTGCCACTGATTTCAAGCCAGCACACCGAAATAAGCTCAGCTACTTCTGGAAATCTGTGGGTGAACCATCAACATTTACATATCCCAATCACAAAAACAGAAAACTAAGAAGAAAAAACTTTAAAAAAAAAGAAAAGAAAAACCTAGATGTGGGGTCAGAATTCCATGTCCAATACTCAGGAGAATCACCCCATGTAATCAAGAGGTCCCTTGCAGAAAGCCTGTAACATTTCTTCCCACTCTTTTTTTCCAATGAAAAGCTCTATTCAATACAAAAGGCAGGATACTTTAGACAAATTATTATTCCTAATAAAACCATAAAGATCCACTGCTTAAGAAAATCAAATCAGTCACATAGGTTTTGGGACATGGGACTGGACAAGAGGCAAAACTACTTTTTCTCCAATGTAACAGCCTTTTTCCCATCATCTCTAACCAGGATAAGAGATTATATTTACAGAAAATCCAATTCCCTTTCCATTACTATCAAACAAAATACTCTTGATGGGTCCAACAAAGACTTCAGCAAACTTTATCAATGAAAATCAACAAGTCAACTGGTCATTTGGATAAAAAGAAGAAGACATTTTGATCAAATAAAAAGCAATCCAGTCAATCCAATGATATTTAAAACAAGAAAACACAAAAGGGTCAATAAAAAAATTCAAAGGAAAGGAAGTTAATTAGAAAAGAAGAAAAATTTACCTTTCTCCCATTACCAACAAGCACTGGATTCTCACAGAGGCTAAAATACAGTTCCTTTTTGGAAGCCGCAGATGCCATCAGGCGAGAACCATCAGGGGAGGTGGATAGAATAGATTCAAGATCTCTAGGAAGGAACCTCTCCCAAACAACATCGGATACGGCGGCCAACATGAACATGGGAGAGACAACCGAGAGCCGGCCAACGTCCTGAGGAGTTGTAAACGACAGTGCAGTAGCTATGCACCCTTCTGGTAGCTCATTCAAAGACATTTCTTCTGATATTTCCATTTTTTTTGGTGCGAGAATCAAATCCTTTCTGCCGACGGAGTCTATATTAAAGGAGAGAGAGGAGAATGGACGAGGGAGGGGGAAATCACAGCAGCTGAGCCCGTTTGTTGGCGATGATTATTTTTTAATTTTTTTTTTATTTAAAAAAATATTAAAAATATATTTTTAAGTGCCAATAACAAGTGTCAAGTGGAAAGAATCTCATTCCGCTTGAATATCCAACCTGGCTTAAACCCTATTCATTTTTATATTTTAAAAATTTTAAAAAAAAATAAAATTTTTTAATTTTTATTTTGCTTTCAATTAATTTTTTTAATATTTTTAGATCATTTTGATGCGTGCTGATATCAAAAGTAATTTTTTTTTAAAAAAAAAAAAACATCATTTTGATCCATTTTCAAATGAAAAACACTTTAAAAAGCAACCGTAACCACACTCCCAAACTAGGCATGGTTTTATTTTTTTTATTTTTAAATTTTTTTTAATTAATATCTTTTTATATGTTTTTTAAAATAATTTAAAATTTTTTGTTTTAATTAATACCCTTCTATGTGATTATTTTGATTTATTTAGCCTTTTTTAATAGTGTTTAACTTTTTTTATTATATTAGATGTGTTTAATTTTTTAAAAGGTTAGTATGATTTATATGTAATGTTTTTATATTTTTTATAGATTAAATATTTTTTTATAATACTTTTTATATATACAGTCTTACGTAGTATTTATTTTTTTTATTTTTTTTAATAAATTTTATGTGCATTGATTTCTATTACAAGTTGATTTTAATAAAAAAAAATTATATTAAACACAATCACGTAAATGACTCATGTTGTGATATTAAATATCTTGATCTATATTTATTTTTTAATTTTTTTAATTATATTTTTATTTATCATTAATGATTTTATTTATTTATTTACACAATGGTTCATGATTTATTTAATTCAATGTATGCATAAGTTTTTCAACTTACATTTAAAATTTTTTTATATAAAAAAACATGTTGAGAAATTCTACATGTTTAATTTCTTTATCATGAATTGGTGTTTTCAATTTTATCCTTATTTTTATGATTTGTTTTCGTTTTTCTTAACCCTTTTTGTAAAAGTTTTATTGTTTTAATTTCACCCTTCAATCCAAGTTGACAGTGTATTATTTTTTTTATTTTGATTTTTATTCTTTTGATTTTTTTTATTAATTTTTTTCTTCTTTTCAATTTATCTCTCAAAGTGAAAATTTATTTTTTTCCCTTTAATTTATTTTTTATTTTGATTTTAACCTTATTCTTTTAATCATTATTTTTTTATTTTTGTGATTTATTTTGTAATTTTTTTTTTCAATTTCAACCTTAAACGTTTCATTTTCTAGAGATTGGGCTTCATGATTTTTTCATGTATAGTACTTCCGATCTAATGACCTGAGTCACAGGGTTGAGAAGTTAATAAGGGTTGACATCTTTTTTTGTCTTATTTTCTTTTTTGATATCATCATTCGACATTGTTTTTTTTTTTAAATTAGCTTTGTATTTTTCTTTAATTTTTTTCTATCGAAATATCCCTATTTTATGACCCAGAACATTAGTTTATCAAGTTAATTCAAACTAGCCCATCCTTTAATGTTTAAATTACATGTCTACTATGCTGACTTGAGTTGGCTCACACTAGTTTTTTATCTTTTTTTACTATATTTTATTTTCAATGTTTAATTGATTAAAAAATAAACAACATTGTCTTTTTGTTCTTGAATAAATGTTTTTTTCTCGTGTTATCGTATATATATGTATTTTTGTTTATTATAGTTGCTTTTTTTTATATTATTTATATAAAATTATTTTATTTAATTGGTCAAGAGCATAATTTTTACATTTTAAAAAAAAAAATTATGCTTCCAATACCTAAATATTTTTGGAAAAAGTTAATATAATATCACGGCATAGCAGGATAACAATCTATTGTACCCTGAAACCCAACTAGTTAAACTCGACAAGATCCAAACTTTTCAAAAGGGTACACATCAACAATGAAACAAAAGCTTTTACGCAAAAAACAAGCATAACATAAACGAATCCAGCTTGAAAAACGCGAAGAATCCCACTCAAGCTAAGAATTTGTGATCCCAAGAAAGATCGATTTGGGATCACTATTGGACAGAAAAAGATTACTTGACTCGTTCAAATTTTCCTGTTATTGCTAAAAACAAGTTTAATTTTGAATTAGCACCGGGTATCTGGCCGAGACCCGACTAATGCCGTGGGTATACCGACCCTCGGCAAGGCAATCTTATTATGTCTTTGATCTCTACCTTCTTTCAGATTATCGATGAGTGGACGACTCGGGTCAGAACAAGAACAGGTAAGAATCTGCAGAAGAACTGGATTTTGCTGAAATATTTACTGGAGAAGGCATAATGCTTGCTTACATAAAATGCTTGTTTCGTCAATGGTGATGGAGAAAGTTAAATTTCAAAGAGTAAGGAAAATTGGTGTTCATGACATGCATATCAACCTGGAACCATTTCCATTTGCAAATTGTTATCTCCGTAGTAACATTTAGTGGACCATTCTGCCTCCAAAACATGGTTGTGTTGGGCTGTGATGAGTACAGTTTCTTTAGCTTAGTACTGTCAGTTTAGGAATCTAGGGGCAGATTTCTGTCTGCTGCCATATGTAATACAGTTGAAATTTTGCATGGAATGCCTTCAGGTTTCTGTTTGCTGATAATGTGGCATTGAAGGTTTCTCAACTCGAGCCACTACCAAAGATGACAATATGTTCTTCACTTTGTGTTTGTAAAAACAGCTTGTTTGTATCAAAACGCTCCTCTGTAAAAACTGCATGGCTGTATCAACATATTGCAGCTCAAATCTCAAGTTTATTCTCCTTCACACTTGATTTATGCATAAGTTTTCGATGTTAGATAACCTAGCAGGCATTTACATGATCACTGAACTGATATTTTCTTCATAAACCCTAGATGGATAAGTTGGTCCGAATGAGCTTGGGATTATAAACCTAACCTTCAACATCATTTCCACGTTTCTTTCTAGGCTTGGATGCATGTTTAAACAAAGAAGCAGGATCTTGGGTTGAAAAGAGAGTGCCTTAACTCCTACTGTGGACGTTATGCTTCTTAGAACTTCAGTGGACTTGATTTTTATTTGCTCAAGCTCCATTGGACTTCAGCATCAGGCACTGCCTAGACAATGATTGTCAGGTTCGTTATGGGGGTGCATAATTCAACACGTCGACAGCATAGTGTTGGAATGGACATCAGGTTTAATGCTTTCCATTTCCCTCGAAGAAATGACAAAGACAAGGCTTACCAAGCAACAGCAATATAGAAGAGAACAGCTACAATGCCTAATAGTGCATACTGTCCCTAACGTAGACACAAATTCAAAGCGTTTTCAGGGAATCAGACATGTTTAAACTAAGATAGTATAACATTTTTGGCACCACCTGATGCAACCTGCATAACATCTTGTGAATCAATGATGATATCTCAAATCGAAAAAAGTTAGATATTTACTTCCTTAGAATTTAATCCAATACATGGACTGATTTGTTGAATAATCATGACAAATACAGGTATGAGTTGTACTATGAAGTTAATGTAATCACTTGTATAAATTCCAAAACAGAAAAGGAGAATAAATCAGAACATGAATAAGAAGAAGCCTTGCAATATTTCCTGCACCTGTTCGGTAGCTTTAACTTCCTGACAACTGCATTACAATGCTGTTACTTGGAGATCAGAGGCTCCCCCAACCACTTGGCACGAAAGCCAGTTCCTTTACAATCAGAGCAGCGCATTGACCCCTGAAAAAGAATCAAAGTTACAAAATTTACAAAATGCATATAATGTTAACTTGTAGTTCTACTTTATCATTAAGAATTAAGTCCTCATGATACTTGAACATCCATAAATTTGCCAACATTTTAACATACCTTTCCAGCACAAATAACACAAGTGGTATTTCTGGAAGGAACTTGGCAGAGCATGTTATCGCCAAGAATGAAGAACCCTGTACCCCTACACCACTGGCATTCAACATGCCCATTTGAATCGCAGGAAGTACACGAAACTGGCCTTGGTTGCTGTAACCATCACGAACATTTGATATGTAAAACTTGTCAGAAACAGAAATGATCGCATCAAACATTCTGTTGGTCTTTAATCTATATCCCAGTAAACAATCCTTGCCCTTTTCTAAAACAGTTAAACATCATTAAATTCTACTCTTCTGGTTAGTAGCATAGAACCATATGGTACTATTCCAGATCATAAAACCCTAAAAATACCTCAATTTTTTAAGCCCTAAATCCAATCATAACATCCCATTGAAGATATTCCATTTTCAAAGACACAAAGTTGTCAATTGTTTTTCATTTCTCACTCAATTTTCACCGACCCAAAACAATTAAATAAAACTTAATCTCTATCACCATATTTCATGCAAAGCAAGTAAGATTAAATTTCCAAAATTGAGAAATCCCAATCTATAATTCATAAAAAGAAAGAAAGAAAACCCAATTAAAAAAAATGAGAACGATTTAAACTTTACCTGAGAGATTAACCAAGCTTGTTCCATTCTCTTAGCAATATCAGAAGAACTCTCATAAGAATCCAACATTGAAGCTCTAACAACTCCACAGACCCTCCTTGAGCTACTGTTGCTTGTACCATGAGGTACTATTACAACTCCTCTTCTTAAGCAGCTCATGTTAATATCCATGGATTTAGCTGCTGCAATCATGGGCCTGCTACAAGAACACACAGAATTCATCGTTTAATTCTACAGGGAGAGAGAGAGAGGGAGAGAGAGGGAGAGACGTATGTAATATTTTGGGATTTTTTTTTCTTTATCAGGTGGCGGAAACCAAACGGAATTCCTTTCTCTTCCTTTTTCCGTGCGTGTTAAAACAACGATCACTGGGGGAGATTTTGGGCCCGCTCCTTGTTTGGACCGCGAGAAAAATCGGATATCTCCAGGAATTTGGATTAGGTGATGGCGGCTACTGTTTTTTCCAGTTGGGTTAGAACTTGGGCTTTAAAATTGTATACAGAATTTCTATTTTGTTTCGACTAAAAAGCCCAATTTCTTAAATGGAAACCAAAAGTGGGTTTTGACATTTTAAATTCTAAAATTTTTGAATTCTAGTATTTTTGGTTGGCATCACCTATAATAACAACAATAAAAAAATATTAATTTTGATATAAAAAATTTCATTTAATTAGACAAGTTTCACCTAAATGTTTTTTTATCTTTCTCCTTGTCTAAAATAATAGATTTGACCTTGATTTTATTTTGAGTTGATTTTGAATTTTTTGACGGAATTCTTTTTTATTTTAGGTTGTATATGAATTTATCAAGATATCTTAAGTGTTTTTTAGATGTTTTTAATTAAAATAGATTGAAAATAAATTTCTTAAATATAAACCTCAAGATTTGATTTTTTAGTCACCTTTTAATCATCAAAAACTAGGTTAATGGATGACATGCTATCCATGTCTTTTTTTAAGAAAAAACAACTATAGTTCGGATGACGAGTAATGTAATAAAAAAAATGTTTATATTGAGTTTTTTTAATTTAATAGGATTATTTTGTTCGTGATATCCTATTATATTAGAGCTAATAGAGCCACTAATTGTCACCGGATATGATATTAAAATATAGATATTAAAATTATTATTCACTGCTAGTCTTAACGATTATTTTTCCAAACAATAAGTTTATAATTTCTCTTGGTGTCTATGCTACCAAACTAGTATTGTGTCCATGTTTTGTTAGCTAAATTCGTTGTCTATGGTGAAAAAAAACGAAATGTTTCCCTCCAAGCAAGCAAGAAAAGATTGGGGACTAAAATGTATTATTTTAGTTTTATATTAATTTTTTTATTTAATTACTATAAATTTTATTTTTAAAGTAGCGAGTTGAAACTAGATTTTGTTTCTAAATGATCGAAGAAAAAAAAATTATCATGTTAGTAAGTTTCTTAAGCTATTGTACATACCGAACCAGCCATGATTGTATTTTTTGCTCATACCATACTATAAAAGGAAAATATTTAAAAAGAGAATCAACTATGATCCTTAAAAAGGAAAAATCAAATGTACAAAATCTATGCTCAAACTATAACAAAATTAATAAATAAGATAGCCATCTCCACACTTCTCCCCTAAGAAACTCTCTAAATATATTCATTGACTCCTTAATCAACAGCTCACATAACCCATTAGCCTCTCTCTCTCTCTCTCTCTCTCTCAAGAATTCACCTAATATTTATAGCAATCCAATTAGTCCCTCTGCTCCTTTGCCAACGAAAATTGAAAGGCATAATCACATCATGAACACTAATACTTCTTCTTC
>Ga0307507_10006829_pt1 | contig 17066 bp, 2 predicted proteins | sample 7_EM_MG_FD_207223 | JGI IMG/M metagenome (GOLD analysis project Ga0307507, IMG submission 207223) | Populus trichocarpa ectomycorrhiza microbial communities from riparian zone in the Pacific Northwest, United States - 7_EM | ecosystem: Host-associated > Plants > Roots > Unclassified | place...
AAACTGTAAGCTACTCTTATATCCTAGATATAGTTAGCTTATAAGCTAGATATATTAAGGATATATCTAGATAATCTTACTTAACAGTAAAATAGGTCTAGGAGAGAGCAAAACCTAGCTATTATTTAATGTTGTAATAGAGGAGACTAAAAGATATTAGCTTTATAGAACTTAGTAAAATCTAGAATATAATATACCGGAGCAAATAGAGGCAATAGATTATAAGCAAGATTTTAATTATGCGCCTCACGAACTTCGTAATTATAACTATAGGCGTATATTAGTTCCAGAAGATGATATATCTAATATAACATTATTAAAATTAAAATCTTCATCCTCTTTAATACTTATAGATATAGCATTAACTTTTCCTTTACTAGTATAGGCCTGTTTTCTTAATTTTTCTAGCTCTTTTAAACCTTGTTAAACTATAGCAGATTATATTAGCGATATATCCACGTTAGAGCCATAATAAGGCTATATATTTACGCTTCTCTACAAGAGCTATTCTTTCGGCGATAGATGTAGTTCGCGACGTATATAAAATTCCATGCTAATTATACGCCTTCCATACCTTGTAATTAAAAATATTAATTCTCTGCCCACTAAATCTGTTATTATAATACTATATAATGAATATAACAGATATACAAACATTAAAATAGCGGCAAGAAGGCTTAATTAACGCCCTAGATTATTTGCTTAAAAATAGGAGCATTTAACGGCGTTTATATTCTTTACAATTATAGAGAATATATTATTGTCCATTTTACTACAATACGGATTTATTCCAGATGTAATATATATATATCGCTTATGTTAATACCAGTTTACAATTTTATGGTTATTGCTATACTTTTCTATAACCGCGAATGTTAGAATGTGGATATAATATAGATAAATTAGGGATATAATATCTCTATACTTTTAATTATGTTTAAAATTTCGTAGTATTGCTTATGGCTTATAGCCTCTATAATCGAAGCTATATGCTGCCCAACACTATCTTGGCCTATATTTCCGGCTCTAATAACCCAACAAATACCGCAAAGAATGTGGATTTGGCAATATATAATTGCAGACTTTATATGGCCCTACTAGGTCTGCGAGGGGTTAATATCTACTAGGTAAAGGCCAAGCCCTAATATATTTTAGTAATATCTTTAATATATACGCATTATAAAATACCTTTTGCCTGCGCCCTATCTATATCTATAAGAGCTGCATAAAATCCACATTTATGAATATAACTCCAATAAGTTGGATAGCCGCAATTCTCATATAAGCGGAATACAGTATGGAAAAGTTGTTAATATATTTCTGCTAATTAACCCATGGCTTGGTTTACAAAAACTCTTATTAGTGTAATAACTATAGCCTTATTAGAATAAAGATATAACCGTAATATAACTATAATATAACTAGGTTATATAATACCTTTATTAGTTCTAGGGATATTTATGGTAATTACAACCTTATCTAACCCAGCTGTACCAACCCGTTTAAAAGACATATTAATTTTAAACGTTTTTAACGTTAAGAGTATTTCTGCCTGGCCTTTTTGAAAGTATATAATTATTAGCTTGCTATCTTGGTGGAATATATCTTGTATATATCTAGGACCTATTTTATAATATAGATGCTTTTTAAATATTACCCCTTGTATATCTTAACCTTGCGGAAATAATAAAAGCTGTTACTTTTTAATTAGGTATCAAATCTTATTAAGATTTGCAAGGCTTTGGTAAAGGCTTAGAAGGCTAGTAATATTGTGTTTTTTATAAAACTCTTTTATTAAAGGGCTATATGTAAAAGAGCCTAATAGAATAAGGATAGAGTATTAATATAACTTGGATATAATGTACTTAAAGTAAGCCCTAGCCCCAACTGTCGCTGGATTTGTTATTAAAGTTCTTTAATAAGCTGTATTGGAACCTTTAATAGAGGCGCTGGAGGATGCATATATTTGCCATAAGAAGTTAAAACAATATATAGGTAATCTTTAATATTATCTGGCTATATATAGTTAAACTCTATATTATAAGGGGCTAGTACCCATTTTCCAGGTCCTTGGGCGTGGTTACAGCCTAGATATATTAAGGTTATATTATAGTTATATACGTATTATAATAACTTACCGCAATTATCTGATCTTTTCTTTCTATGCTCTACCGCTGTATGTTAGCGACTTAGTCAATCGAGGCACGAGCACGGTATGAGGGACGCGCAAGCCTGTATAATTGGTAGTCTATAAACGAGGATCCAAAGCTAGAGAAAGGAAGGGAGAAGAATAGCAGCGCCGTGCGAAGTTTTATGCGGTCCTCTAGTCACGTGGACTCACGTGACTCGGCGTCTACCATAACGTCTACTATAATCCACCGTTTTCTACTAGCGCCGTAACATTACCCCCCCCTCCGAAAAAGCCTGCCCTTAGGCTTTATATGTCCGTATTATATCCATGGGGTGTTCTTATCTGTATGCTCAACAGGTAGCTTATTATCTTCGCTATACTAGCACTCCATCTACTTGTCTAGATACTTTGGAGGTCCTAGCTTATTAGGGTATTAGTTATAGAATTTTTTAAGCTTCTAGGGGCAACCTATAAAGTTCTAGGCGGGGTACTAGGTTGGGTCTAGATCGTAACCTTTCCATTAGATATGGTATTTTAGCATTCCTTATACTAGTTTATAGGCTAGTATTTTATTAACTTCCCATTCGTTATCGCCATTAACTTAAATTAGTAGTGGAGGCTTATTCTTTTATCTAGGTAGTGGGTTATTTATAGCTTTCCGTAGCTTATCTAGTGAGAAAATAGGGTGGACTTTAATTAAGTCTAGGAGTTTAACCTTATATAAGTTGCCTTCTTTATTAAGGATCTTATATAGTCCTGCCATTTTATAGTCTAGCTTATGGCTAGGCCATTCTATCTTCTAGTTCTTTATTATAACCCAGACCTTATCGCCTATAGTAAAGTTGGGCTCGCGCCTATACTTATTTACCTGCTATTCTATTAATTTCTAGGCCTTCTTTAGGTTCTTATAGGCTACTATCTATACTTCTTCTAAGCGTTTAGCATACTGCTATGCTTCCTTATAAGATAGTTTTTTGCGTACGGTCTATGGTCCTTCTGGTCTCTTCTAGTTAAAGCTTATATAGGGTAAGTATCCTATTTCTAGCTGAATAGGTGCAAACCCCGTAGAGTTATAGGGTAGGGTTACCTGGGTATAGTCTATTATAGGTAGTAGTCCGCTCCAGTTGTCTTAAAAGTAGTTAATAAAGGGCTAGAGTCTCTAGTCTAAGTACTAATTTATAATCTCCGTCTAACCGTCTGTCTGGGGGTAGTATACTATAGAGAGCTTTAGCCTAATACCTAAAATCCAGGTGAACTTGTTCCAGAAGGCTAATATAAACTACGGCCTATAGTTGGATATAATAGTATCTAGTAGTCCGTAAATTCGGTAGACATAGTAGATATACAGTTAGGCCGCCTCTTTAGTATTAATATTCTTATAACAGGGGATTAAGAACGGGCGCTTACTAAAGCGGTTAACTAGGATTATAACCATATTATATTTATCGCGGTCTATAGGTAACTTATAAAAGTCTATAAAGATATGCTGCTAGGGGCGTTCTAGTATCGGGAGTGGCTTTAATAGCCCTAGGGTCTTGTCTTATGGAATTATAGACCTATAGCAGTTGTTGCAGTTCTATACATAGCGGTTAATATCCGTAACTATTCTAGGCCAGTAGTAGCGGTCGCCAATAATTCTATAGGTCTTATTTTTTCTGGGGTAGGCCGTAGAGACCTAAGTATATGCTTTAGTAATAAGCTAAGTCTATAAATTCTATTCCTCTACCACCACTAGCCGTTCCTAGTGCTTAAGTAGTCCGTTTTTAAGGGACCATGGGCTAGTAGCATCCTTTACCTTTTCGCGGCACTTCTATAGAGAAGGGGCCGTACGGTTTGCCTATAGCAGTTTATTAATAAGGTCAAGTTCCATAGAGTTAATAGGGTATATCTTAGCATCTAAAGGGTCTGTATTTAGTTCTGCCTATATCTAGGGGTTAAGGTGCTCTAGTTATAATAGTGCCTAGGTCTATAATAAGATCTTTATAGCTGCCTAGTTACCTAGGTCCTATTTACACCTTATAAAAGCATCCGCACGGTTTATAGCGCCTGGTCTATATATAATTAAGAAGTTAAACTAAGATAGGATATCCACCTAATGTGCCTGGCGGGCCGTAAGGGCCTTAGTTATTATAAAGTATTCCAGGGCCTTATAATCCAAAACTACCTTAATGGGCTTAAGGGTCCCCTCTAGCTATATATACCAGTGCTAAAAGCTAGAGATAATAGCCAGCATTTCTTTATTATGGATATAGTAGTTCAGCTTAGCATCTATTATAGTCTTTAAATAGTATATAATAGGGTGCTATTTTCTGTCCAGTTACTTCTGGGAAAAAATACTAGCTATTACACTATCTAAGGCATTAGTTTCTAGCATTAAGGGCCGTTCTGGGTTAAAGTAGGTAAGTAGGGGAGCTAATACTGTGGTGGGGTAAATTAGACCACTGGATTTAATATCTAGTTTGGGTATAGTTTCGGGAGAGCATAGGCCTTCCGTGGATATATAGATTGGTCTGCGGCCCCAGAGTCTTTAATAACTCCGACAGAGCTAACAGATATACAGTTTCTCTTTAATACACTCTTTTCTTCTCTTTTTATTGACCGCTTCCCTACTGCCTGATTATGACTAACTGACTGACTGACTATACCGTGACTTCCTATCTAAGAGAGACCGTACCCTCCTATATATTTTATGGCATTCCACGTGGGGACGACGGCAAGCTCTTTAGATTAGAAGTCTAGTGCTATATACATAGGAGACGTATAGAAACGATCTGGAACTGCGAAAGAACTAACGGACAGAAAAAGGACGCGCGGAAAGGGAGGCAGAGAAGCACAGGCATATTAGCGACCGGTGCGCAGCTACCACCATAGGAATGAACCAACGACACTTTCGGTCTCCGTATGGGAACGGTCGGTCTCCGTATAGGAACGGTTGTTAGAGAACAGCAATTGGAATGTAAGTGCGTAGCGCAGCAAGACGGAGGATAAAAGAAAGGACTATAGTACGCCAGGAATGGCAGAGAAAAGTCTTCTGTATTTTGTTTACTATATTTACAATAGTCTATACAATTATTCTCGCGTTTATAGGAGCTACCTTTAAATTTATAGGAATAATGGCAACAGCACTAGTAAAGGGATTGTTAGGGATATTAGGTCCATTCTATAATAATAGTAAAGGTACTGGAATGGGAGAGGAAAGTAAGCAGCCTATTAAACTGCGAGTCTTTCCTAAACTAGGGGATATAATACTAACCCTAACTCCTGTGATGTTAGGGACCGACAACTTTTAATAGATAGAGGATAAGGGTTATAAGGTCCACCTACCTGTCCCTAGAGAATCTGTAGGTCTGCTATATCCCACTAGACCACTAATAGAACGAGATAAGGTATATATTATAGCCCAGCCTATACCGGCTCTAGGAACTCCTGGGACCCCTTACTTTATAGGATAAAACATGTTGCAATTTATTAAATAGTATAAGCAACTATATATCTGATATTATGTTATGGACAACAAGAAGCATTAAGGACTTCTAGAGTATTATAACTATTGGATAGGGATATGGATCTAGAGCCTACCTAAGTTTATAATTAGTAATTGGACGGAACTTATAAGGAAGCTTAGGACAGACTACTAAGGAAGTAACTACTTTTGATAAGTTAAAATGGTAGAATTCTTAGAAGCTTATATACTGTAGTACAGGAATAATCTACCTAGTAGTATATATAAATACTATAGGCAGTTTACGTTAATCTCCTAAAAGGTTACTAAGGCTGGTAATTTAGAAAACCGTGATTAAGGGTACTGGTTCGCAAGGGGACTCCTATTTAAATATTAAAGATATGCTATAACTAAAACAGGAGCTAACCCAGATAGATAAAAGTCTCCCAACTTCTATCTAATAAGAAGAGCTATAGAAGACAGGCTTAATTTATATAAAGGTGTAGATTGGTTGTTAATAATAAATCTTGAGGAGCAAGGCCTTTGTTAGCTAGTTAGACAATTCTGTAATTAGTAACTAGCTGTAACTAACTAAAGAGATACTGCCTTTTAACTACCTATAGTCTCTCCGCTAAGCAAGTTGGTAGGTACCTGTTAAATGACTTAGGAAATAGACCCTAAGCTAGAGAGACTTACCAATTAACTCTAAAAGCTTAATCTTGGGATAGTTAAATTGGCGGGTGTTATATCTTCGATGCCGTTCCTAGATAGGATTTGTTAAGATCTAATATAGTATATATAGCTCCTAAATAGGGCGTTAGTACGGTAAAAACAAATAGGCCTATAACTGGTACTGAATAATAACAGACCGCAGCCGCCCTATAAGGGAGCACTATAAGAATAATATAAGCCGGGCCTAGGAAGGTATAGAGGGCTAGGAAACTTTAGCATATACCCAGCATAAGCTTAGACATGTTATGGATATAGGGGTTCCCACCATTTTATTAATTAGTGTCTATAGCTCTAGGAATTGGTTTATTGTGGTTTCCTATATATAAATAAGAATAACCGAATCTGTGCTAGAATACAAGAGCGCCTAGGAAATACAATTCTATATTTGCTAAGCAATAATTAGATTGAGTTCCTTAAAGACTGGCTAAAGTAGAATATAAATATTAATCCTAATACTCTAGTAATAGGCGTCTAACTAAAGGCAGCTTTAGTAGAGCTTATAGAAGGAAGCGATGCTAAAAGTAAGGAAGAACTTGGTAAGTCTTAGGAGGATATATACCAAGTGGAGTTAATATGCATTAATTTAATAGGAGCCGCAACCCAGTTGCAGCCTACGCCATGGTTATATAATCTTAGGAAACTGTAAGGGGAAGTAAGAGTAATAAAACCGCCTTTAAAACTATCTGGTTAGTGACCGGCAGTAGTTTGAAATGTATAACTAGGAGGATATATCTAAATCGTACTATAGCCCTAGCAGCAAGCTCCTCAACCACCATTAAGCAATAATAAGATTAATAAAATGGACTATACTGAATAGCTAAGACAGATGGAGTAAATAGTGGATGTAATAATAATAGCTAAAGCACTATAACTAAAGCCAGTCATGATAATAGATATACTGAAGGGAAATGTCCTGAGCCCAGCTGTAATGGCGGATAAGATTTTGTTAAAAACTATTAAAGTTATAGTTGGTGACTGCCTTGTGTACATGCCTAAGGTTGTAAGGCTATTCTTTAAGCCTCTCCTGCTACCCCTTGCGGAGCCTTACTGATAGAAGTAAGAGGACGTTAAGGTATCTATATTGTTAGTACACCTGGCGTTCTATGCTAATTAGGCTGGCTTAATAATTGCCGAAGTAGACCAGATTAAATAAAAAGTAGAATTTATCTAGTTTTAAAGATAATGCCTAAAAGTAGAAACGTGGATAGGAGACAAAAGGGCTAAATGCTTAATTAACTCTAGAGCGGAGCTTAACCTTATTAAGGAAAGCGTGGCTTTATAATATGGCTTACTAATATTAAGTCTGCCTCTGTAACTATAAGGTGCACGTCTAACGTCTGCTAATAGGACTTAATCTGAGTTTATTGGATTGGTGTATGCGGTCCCTATGGTAATAGGTAACGTCTTAATATCTATAACGTTCATTGCTGTAGGAGAAATATTATATAAGGTAATACTTGGTGAGCTATAGTTGGTAAGGGCTAAACTAGCAACAAAATATACCGTAATAGGTTAGGTATCTTGCATTATTTAATTAGAAGATGGTAGAGTTAAAATAAGGTTCTTAACGTCCTATAAAGATGCAATGTTCTTTAAACCAGATAAAGGCATTAGTATAGATAATAGTTTGGGAAATGTATAACTGGTGTAACCGCTAGGATTGTATCTGGGGTTACTTATAACCCGGCGTATTAGGATAAGGAGGATGTTAAGATTAAAGAGGAGGGAAATGAGGTACAGCTCTAATACGGACGCTTGCCGTTTTGGATATCTGCTAGACAGAGCCATTAGTAGAAAGAAGACTATAATATTAAATGGAGAGAGCTTGATAGTAAAACGTTAAAGAAAGTCCTAAAGAAACACTTAAGAAAGAATTGGAAGCTAGTATTTAAAGTAAAGGCTAGGTCCCTTATATATTAAATGTTAAAGACAATAGATTTATTTATAATGTAAATAGAAAGCTACTGGAGCAAGGCCTAATAAAACGCCATAAATGTAGCAACTGCGTATAAATAAAAGGTAGATAAGGTCTACCTGGTTAATTTATTAGCACCAGATGGAACAGTTATGGGAGGTATAATAGAATGGCGAGAGGTGGCCTTATGTAGATAGAAGGTATTAATCTAAGGGTTGCCTCTTAGTCCGTATAATTATTTCCTTAAGCCGCGATATACTAAGCTGGCCTATAGTGTTGACTAAATCCAGAATAATTAGAGCGTATAATTATAGGGGATATTTAGCTAAGAGAATAAGAGATCTTTAAGGCCATACTATTTAACTAAAAAGAGACGCTAGTATGGGAGTTCTCTGAGATGGGTTATGTTAGCAGAGACGTAACTCCACCATTAAAGATTAAGACTGTGCTGTATAAAGTATAGTAAGTACCAAACTTTCCTGTACTAAGGGCCCTATAAGGAGAAGTAATAAGTATATTATAAGAACAACTAGCTTAAGGGACTCTGGAATATTATAAAAGCCTATATAGGAATCTATGGTTTCTTATAAGTAAGAAGGAATATAAGAAGTACTAACTAATTAATACGGCGATAAATATTAACTAAGTGACTATTAGGGACGCAAATCTGCCGCTATATGCTAATGAGTTTTCTGAGGAGTTTATAGGGTGTAAGGTTATGTCTCTAGTAGACTTCTTCTCTAGCTATAACTAACTGGAGCTTGATGTAGAAAGCAGGAACCTAATAGCTTTTATAATACCTTTAGGGCTTCTATAACAAACGATAGTACCTATAGGAGGCATAAATTTAGTAGCCTAGTTTATAAGGATAATTACTAAGATCCTAGAACGACACATCCTATACTATACCTTGCCGTTTCTGGATGACATTACAGTAAAAGGCCTATAGATAGTGTATAATGGAGAAGAAAGTCTTCTAGGCGTATGTAGATACATTCTGGAATATATTATATAGCTAGACGGAGTGCTTGTAGATTTGGAATAAGCTAGATATATAATCTTAGGCGTAAAGTCTTATTTCTGCAAAGACAAGATTATAGTGGTTGGTTACTACTATAATGGTAAGGGATGATATCTAGAGGAGTCAAAGGTCGTAAAGATTGTTTACTGGAGAGACTGCGAAGACGTTATATCCGCCCGAGTATTCCTAGGAGTTGTTGTGTATTACCAAATATGGGTGGAAGACTTTGTAATTAAGGCAGAGCCAATCTTCTAACTGCTATAAGTAAACGTTCTGTTTGTATGGGGCATAGAGCAGATTACCACTATAAAGACTTTAAAGTATGCCATTACTACCGCACCTATATTAGTTTAACTGGATTATAGTAAGGGGGCTAGGCTAATTGTTCTCGCTGTTAACAGATATAAGAATGGATGGGGGTGCGGCCTTATGTAACTAGATATGCAAGGTTGTTGTTACCTATATTAATATAAGAGCAATATCTGGTCTTAAGCGGAATAGAAATATAACTTAGGAAAGCTTAAGTGTTGGGCGTTACTATATGCGCTAAAGAAGTGTTGTGTGTACCTATATAGCGTTTGCTTTATAGTTGAGATGGATATAAACACCTTAGTTATATAACTAAATTGTGCTGCTACTAATTTACCTAGAGCCTTAATAATAAGATGGCTAGCGTGGATCCAGCTGTGGGACTTTAATGTTAGATATGTGCTAGGGAAGAAGAATAGCCTGGCTAATAGGTTTTTATAACGGCCGCCTAATAGCGAATAACTTAATAAGCTAACTAAGGATATTAAAGAGTTTATTAACTGTAAGCTGAGTGCCTTAGAATATATGGCTAGCCCTTTTAAAATGGAAGCAGATCTGCCACTGGACGACTTATATTTAAAGAAATCTTAGAAGGTTATAAAATGGCTAGTAACCTTATAATATCTAGAAGAAATGAATACTAAGGAATTTAAAAAGTTTAAAAGGCATACGCTGAAGTTTCTAGTGTGTAATTAATAGCTCTTCTGCTGATAGTCTAAGAACGTGCTAATATAGAGGGTAGTTAATAACAAGACTATTTAGTAAGAAATTATTGAGAGCCTTTATAACTAGAGTAGATATTGTAGACGGGAGGGAACGTACCAGAGGGTCTTAAATTGATATTGGTGGCCAGGACTATAGGGTTAGATATTATAGCATATTAAGTTGTGCCTATAGTGCTAGAAACGACAGTTAGGATAGAAAGAAGAAGTGATGTACCCTATATAGGAGTCTACCTTGTGGCAATAAGTAATGGTGGACATTATATTTATGCCGCTAAACTATCTTAGATTCTGGTACCTGGCTGTTGCTTGAGAATATGTATCTGGATAGGTGGAAGCTTGGGCCCTTTAAAAGAAAGATATAAAAAGTATAGTGAAGTTTCTCTATAAAAATGTCATCTGCTGATAGGGAGTGTTTGGACAGCTCTCTATAAATAGTAGAGGAGAGAATGCTGATATTACTGCTACGCTTGTAGAGCTCTACAATATTAAAAGGGTTATGGCTTCCGCATATTACCTATAGGGGTAAGGTTTAATAGAGTGGGGCCATAAGCCTATAATAGACGCTTTAGCAAAGATGGATGGCGTATAGCTGGATAATCTTTATACCGTCTTGTAGGCAGATAGAACGACTATTAAGTAGTCTACGGGAATAACACCAGTAAGAGTTATATATGGATATAAGCATGTCCTTTTTATTGAACTTTGCATACTAACCTAGTAGATACTACCTTAGGAAATAGTCCGGACCACTATAGAGCTACTAGCGCTTTGTGTAAAGTAGTTTAACTAAAGAGACGCGGATATATGAGAAGCTATTGCGCGTATAAGATGGCTGAGAATAGTAAATAAAGAGTATTTTAATAATACCTATTGCATTCGCCAGGATGGATTTAAGGTTGGAGATATAGTTATGCTCTATAATATATAGCTTAAGTAAGATTATTCTAGCAGTTATAAGTTGAATCTAAAGTGGCTGGGCCCGTTTTGTGTACGTAAAAGTCACCCATATAAGGGATGGTATTTAATTGAGGATCTTAATGGTATACTATTCCGCGACTAAACTCTAGGGAATAGATTAAAGAAGTTCTATTAATAATAGGTATCTGAAGTCCGTTAGGGGGACTGGCTTAACCAGTTAGGTGGAACTATACTATAAGAAATAACAGCAGAGCTAGAACCTAAGGAAGATGTTATATAAAATCCACCAGTATTATAATGCCGCGTAGTTTAAGAAGTGTGTATTTTAGAAGGATTATTTAATAGAACTAAGTACGAAATGTTTAACTAGGGGACAGTTAAGTTTTAAGGTAGGGGAGGGAATGTAGATAATAACCGTGTAATCCGTTTATTTGCTATGTTTCCTAAAGCTCTTTCTATTACGCTTTCTTATTTGCTTTTTTAGTTATAGGAATCTAATGTGTCTTAATAGTAAGGTAAGGGCAGAAGAATGTTTACGCGCAACTATCTAGATTTATTTACTGTAAAGATATTAGTTCCGCTTACCGCCTTTACTAAGCTAATAGTGATTTTCTATCCTGGGGATAGAAAATTATAATTGGTCCGTTTAGCAATTAGAGCTGGCAGAACTCCATACCGCCACTAGATTTGGTAGATTATTTAGATTAAGAAACCCTATTAAGAACTTTACCTTTTCGCCCTTAATAAACCTTAAAGATAGTTATAATTAGCTAAAGCATAAACTAAGCAGAATTAATAATAGCATACTTATTATATCTTTATTAAGCAGACCGCTGGTACTATATAAGGGAGTTAAGTAATAGATTAGTGACGTCCTTACAGAGGTTAGAGGCTTTGCAGTTAATAGGTATTAGGCTATGCTTATTTAAATCTATAACAAGATTCTGCTCTCCTAAGAGAACTACGCAGATGCTACTAGTGTGGTAGTTAATTTTGTCGGCAACGATAATAGGCTATAAGCATCTCTAGGAAAGGACGCGTTTTTATTAATCTTTAAAGACATCTCTAACGTTAGTAAGATGGTAAAGGATTAAAGAAATTAGTGTAATAAGGCTAGAGAAACTATTTAAAAGGCCTAGGGACAAGGTGTTCTTAACGGGCCGCTTAAACATATAGTATTCTACTACTTTCTTTCTGCTGCCTAAAAGCTTACTAACTACCCACTTTATAAAGTGACGTTGCGAGTTAATAAGGCCCTAGTTAAGAGGCTCAATTATCTAAAACGCGGCATTAAGAATACTACTTAACTATAGCTAACTAATTTCGCGCTCGCGCCCAGGATGTTAGGAAGGGCAATATTAGACTAGGTAGTAAATAAGTATAGCTTAGGAAGACACTTAACTGGCTTTCTTGTTCTAAGTAAAGACCTGCCGCTAAGAAGTGGAAGACTAACTACTGTGGGACCAGAGGTCACTAATATTGGAATTAGGCAAGTAGGAAAGAGCTTAGCTCTTATACTGTAAATATATTTATAATATGCTTCTGACGTAATAAATCTATTAGCCTTTTAGCCGTTAACACCTGTTTAAGGAGGAGGTGTTAGTATTATGCCAAGCCCGTCTTAATAAGGATTACCTATATTAGTTAACTCGCTTTTGTCTTCTATAGATAAAAGTATCCTTGTAGCTAGAACGCCTACTGGCTTGCCCCTATAGCTACCAGTATCTTCTTTAAAAAGGAATCTAAGGAGAGGGCTAACGGTTGCTTACCTAGAAGTAGGAGGGCTAGGAGTAGAATTAATGTTTAATAAAAACGTTATTAAGCCTAGAGATAATAAGGAGTATATTAAGGAGACCGCAGATGCTATGGCGATACTCCGTTTAAAATAAGGGTGTAACTGCAAAGATAACGTGCTAGCTTATCTTAAAGCGTCCCTAAACTAAACTACTAAAATTGAACTAATTAAGGTTATAAAGCTCTTGCGTAGCTAGTATAGGGCGGCTAGTTCTAATCTAGAGATATATAAGGTCTGCTAGATATATATATAAGCCATAGAAGGACGTGTGGGTTTGGCAATAAAGGGTCTAAACTATACCGCACTATATTATAGACTCCGGTTGATATACCACGCTCATAATTAACTTGGGACTATAAAAACGGATCTAACCATGTACTCCTAGTTTAGAAAAGCTTATAGACCTCTAGTTCTATCCGACTCCTTAGGACCATACAAGTTTGTTTATAACTTAGCACTAAGGTTTTCCTACAATAGAGAGGCTTTGCTTAATTAGATGCTGTTACCAGATAACTAAGATATATAGCAGTAAGAAGGATCCGTAGTTTTAAATATATTTAGATAGTAGTGGGATTCTAGCATCTTAGCAATAATTAATAAGGAAATGCGTATATACTACTATTATTAGCGTCTAATTAATGGGCGGCCAAATTATGGCTAGTTAAGAACGATAGTTTATAGTCTCTACTAGTAGCTAATAAGACAGGATCCTAAGTACTACCGTCTCTATTGCGCTCTTAGGCCTAATAGCTAGTAGCGACTTATCTCTTATTCTTATTATACGAAGTTCGCGGTTAAGGGAGACTCTATAGCTTTCTGCTATATTAATGTAAACATTCCTTCTCTTATAGAGAGCAGACGCGGTGCTAATATAATTTAAGGAGGCGTTTCTCTAGATAATGAGACTAAGGACAATTACACAATTATCCTACCTAGCATGCATCATCACTTAGAATTGTGGTGGGTAGATTTTAAAGCGCGAGGATTAACTAAGGGCGATGGATTTATATATAAGATCTTGGATTAAGACTGGACCACTAAAGATATAGAAAAATATGCAACTAACTAGGTGGCTTAGCTGTGTAAGAAAGGAGGTGTGTGTATAACTATACCTTACCTTCCTTATAGGGCTAAAGGACCTTTAACTAGGACCCAGCGGACAATACTACCATAGTTTGTTGGTATTTAGGACGATTATAATAACCTTAAGGTTATAGAAGGAGGAACCTAGGTAGAGCTAGCAGATGCTTATTAAGACTTAAAAGCGCCGCCCCATACGCCATCTAGATATGCCAATCTCTATAGCGCAATCCTATATTGCTTCCCTGCTGCAGTTAAGCTTACCGCTGCCAGCGCCTTATCTGACGCCCTTCTAGGTAAATGATAATGGGATTCTCTAGCGGTAATCTAAGATCGCGATCTGCTTCTTGCTGATAATAGGCATAAAGTTGTAAAATGGATGCATTCTTATTGTCTAAAGGCTGTTAAGAACTATAAGGATGCGTTTTAACTTATGCATGCAACTGAAATAAAGCGCTTTAATAGTCGCTTGTACTTCTACTGTGTTAACAATGGAATTAACCCCTTAACTATTGTGGTAGATCTAAGCAGAGTGCCCCCTATTGTTGCAGAAGGATAAAGTTATGCGGAGTTACCTAAAGAATTGTAGGACAGAACTGAGCAGGTAGAAGGGCGCGAAAGAGCTATATTATCCAAAAGCCGTCAGTCTAACATATCTTATACTGCTCAGCCAGGCGGATAAGAGTGGTCTTATTTAACTAGAACAGAGTCTCCTCTTTTGCCATCTTGGGTTTATGGTAAGGGTAAAGAACGTATACGGTTACCTACTGCACCTTTATTTTAAAGATAGGGAGTTTTAGAGTTTTAGAGGTTGTTAGGGGACAACAACTTAGGTAGGGGAGGTATGTGGTAGGGTAAATTGGACCACTGGATTTAATATCTAGTTTAGGTATAGTTTCGGGAGAGCATAGGCCTTCTGTGGATATATAGATTGGTCTATGGCCCTAGAGTCTTCAATAACTCTAACAGGGTCAATAGATATACAGTTTCTCTTTAATACACTCTTTTCTTCTCTTCTTACTGACCGCTTCCCTACTGCCTGATTATGACTGACTGACTAACTAACTATACCGTGACTTCCTATCTAAGAGAGACCGTACCCTCCCACAATACCAGCCGCTTTTTAAGCTTATTAAAGGCCTGTATACATATAGCGTTAAAGTGGAATAGCTGGTCTTTCCTAGTAAGGTGGTTAAGAGGCCAGGTAATTCTGCTATAGTTCTTAATAAAGTGTTAGTAGAAGTTACAGAAACCTAAAAATAATTATACCCCCTTTATAGTCCGTAGGGGTGTCTACTAGTTAATTACAGCCGTTTTTTTTGGGTTGGCCTTAATTCTGTCTATACTAATAATAAAACCTAGGTACTTTATACGCTTAACACTAAATTCTAACTTCTTAATATTGGCCTGGAGACTAGCCTTATAGAGCCATTATAGGACTTTATAGACGTGCTCCTTGTGTTCTAGCTTATTCTTAGAGTAAATCATAATATTATCTAGGTAGGCCGTATAGAAGTCATTAAAGTAGTTAAAGAGTATATTATTTATATACCGCTAGTACATAGCTGGTCTATTAGTTAGTCTAAAAGGGAGTACCTTATATTTGTACGTTCTGTAATGGGTTTAAAATATAGTAAGCTTTTTAAACCTAGGGTCTATCCTAATTTAGTAAAAGGCCTAGCGGATATTAAGCTTATAAAGACCCTAGCTCTACTTATTTAGGTAAGAGTCTTATTAAGTAAGGGTAGTAGATAGCGGTCCTTATAGGTTATGTTATTTAGCTTATAATAGTTAATGCAGAAGCACAGTCCTCCATTTAGTTTTTTAGCAAAGAGAATAGGCGAGTTAAAAGGGGCTTGGCTAGGCTTAATAAAGCCCTTATTAAGGTTGTCAATAAGGTACTACTTTATAGCCTATAATTCGGCGATAGACTGTAGGTAGAGAGGGCTAAAGCTAAGGGTGCTTTCCTTGCCTTAATTAATCTCGATCTTGTAGTTATATAGTTAGTAAGGCGGAAGTATATCTAATACTGCCTTGGAGAATACGTCCTTAAATTTCTAGTATTAATTAGGCACATCGGGAAAATATTCGCAGGATAAGATTTAAGTAGACTTTAATTTTCGCGTTTTGCGTAATTAATATGCAATTTAACCAACTTAATACGCAATTAATTAACTTAACACGCAATTAACCAACTTGACATATAATTTAACTAACTTAATATGCAATTAACTAACTTAATATACAATTTAACTAACTTAATACGCAATTAACTAACTTAACACGTAATTTAACTAACTTGACATATAATTAACCAACTTAATATATAATTCGACTAACTTGATATATAATTAACCAACTTAATATACAATTTAACTAACTTAATATGCAATTAACTAACTTAACAACTTTAAAAGCTAACTATATATTTCTTAATACGCAATTAACCTACTTAGCAACTTTAAAAGGTAACTATATATTTCTTGACATGCAATTAAGGTAAAGTTATATGCTATATATTTAACTATTATATATTATCTAATATAATCTTATACAATCTTATATAGTTTTATTACTTAGAGGCTCTGTATAAGGCTCTGCACGAGGCTCTATACGAAGCTCTACACAAAGCTTTATACGAAGCTCTACACAAAGCTCTACACGAAGCTCTGCGTATAGAGGCTCTGCACGAAGCTCTACGCATAGAGGCTCTACACGACGCTCTGCACGACGCTCTGCACGAAGCTCTGCACGAAGCTCTGCACGAAGCTCTGCACGAAGCTCTACATAAAGCTCTGCACGAAGCTCTACACGAAGCTCTGCACGAAGCTCTGCACGAAGCTCTACACGAAGCTCTACGTACAGAGGCTCTGCAAGAGGCTCTGCACGAAGCTCTACGTATAGAGGCTCTGCACGAGGCTCTGCGCGAGGCTCTGCGTACGGAGGCTCTGCACGAAGCTCTACACGAAGCTCTGCGTACAGAGGCTCTGCACGAAGC
>Ga0307507_10006830_pt1 | contig 17066 bp, 13 predicted proteins | sample 7_EM_MG_FD_207223 | JGI IMG/M metagenome (GOLD analysis project Ga0307507, IMG submission 207223) | Populus trichocarpa ectomycorrhiza microbial communities from riparian zone in the Pacific Northwest, United States - 7_EM | ecosystem: Host-associated > Plants > Roots > Unclassified | place...
GCGGTGGCGTCGCATGCCTGGATCAGTAGCCCGATCCGGGCCGCGGTCAGCTCGTCTGCGGCCCCTCCGCACGCCGTGATCAGCCGTGCCAGGGCGGCTTCTGCCGCGGCGTCCGGCGTGACATGCGGGTGGTATGCAGGCGCGACAACGGCGATGTCCGCCGAGACGTCCGGCAGACCCAGCTCTTCCGCGAGGACCCCGACCGGCACCGAGCGCGCGATCGAGGCCATCACATCGACGACTTCGACGTCCGCCACCCACTGCGAGGTCCACCGGAAGGCCTTGTCCCGGAGGGATTCCACGGAAACCGTGGCCAGTTCCCGAATCGCCAGCGAACGGCGTCGTGTGTGGTCGCCGCCGTTACTGAATCGGGCGACCGTCGCCCTCAGCCAGGCCACCCCGCCGGGCGGCACGTCCTGGGGCACTGGCGGCACTTCGGCATGCAGGATCATGCGGCCGACGCTATCCGCGGGAAACGTCGGCGACGGCCGAAGTGTCTACCGGCCCAGCGGCGCTTCGGACACCGTGAACCAGGTGGCCTGCGGGCCGCCGCAGCGCGACGTCCGCGGCGCGACGTGCTGGAACCACCAGGCTTCGGTGGTCCGGCCGTCGGGCAGGGTGTACGTCGGCGGGCCCGGCACGCGGGCCAGCCCGGCGGCGGCCAGCGACCGTCCACTCGCGACGTTCCCGACCTCCGCGCCGGCCCGGACCCGGCGCAGCCCGAGGTGCTCGTGGGCGAGGGTGACCCCGGCCGCGAAAAGCTCCCGCCCGACGCCGCGGCCGCGGTAGTCCGGGGCGAGGTAGCCGCCGGTCTCGGGCCCGCCGTCCTCGCCGGTGTGCACGCTGACCAGCCCGATGCAGCGGTTCGCCGCGAGGTCGATGGCGACCAGGTCCATCGAATGCGGATCGGGCGAGACCCAGTCCGGGCCGGTGCCGGGGACCACGCGCATCGCGTCGGCGCGGGCGCCCCTGGCCACGATCGAATCGGGCAGCCAGCCGAGCCAGCGCTGAGCCGCGGGATCGCTGCCGCAGGCGACGGCCGCGGCGTACTCCCAGGCCGTCGGCGTCCGGAACAGGAACTGCCCGCGCCGGAGCACATGGCCCTGCCGGTCACAGGTCCGCTTGGTCATCAGGCGGCCGCGCCGGGTGAGGCGGTCGAAGATCTCCTTGGTGGCTGGCAGCATCGCGTCCGAAATCGTAGCGGAATCCGCGGGTCCGGTTGTTATATTGTGGCCGCATGACGGCCGTAGCGGAGCCAACCGAACCGGACGGCTCCGGACGCGCGGCCCAGCCGCGTCAGTTCATCGTGACGGTATACGGGCTCTACTCGCGTAACGAGGGCGGCTGGCTGTCCATCGCCTCGCTGATCGACCTGCTGGCCGCGGTCGGCGTCGACGAGCCCGCGGTCCGGTCCTCGATCTCGCGGCTCAAGCGGCGCGGCATCCTCGAGGCGTCCCGCCGCGGCGGGACGGCCGGGTACGAGCTGTCCGCCGTCGCCCTCGAAATCCTGCGCGAGGGCGACGAACGGATCTTCCGCCGCGAGCGCGCGACCCTGACCGACGGCTGGCTGCTGGCGGTGTTCTCGGTGCCGGAGACCGAACGCCACAAGCGCCACCTGCTGCGCACGCAGCTGGCGCGGATGGGTTTCGGCACGGCGTCCTCCGGCGTCTGGGTTGCGCCCGCGCACCTGCACGCGGCGACCGCCGAGGCCCTGACCCGGCTGGGGCTGGCCGAGTACGCGGACCTGTTCCGCGCCGACCACCTCGCGTTCGGCGACCTCGCCGCGAAGGTCCGCCAGTGGTGGGACCTGGACCGGCTCGGCGAGCTGTACACGGCGTTCCTCGACGAGCACGGCCCGGCGCTGCGGCGCTGGCAGCGGCGCAAGACGGTGCCGCTCGACGAGGCGTTCGCGGACTACGTCCAGGTGCTCACGGCGTGGCGCCGGATGCCGTACCTCGACCCCGGCCTGCCGGTGGAACTGCTGCCGGAGGGGTGGTCGGGAGTGCGGGCGGCTGAGGTGTTCTTCGGGCTGCGGGAGCTCCTGGAGGGGCATGCGCGGGCGTATGTGGCGAGGGCCATCAACCTCGGCTGAGCAGGGGTCGGGTTGGTCGTGAGTGAATAACAGTGTTCTAACACTGTTATTCACTCACGACCGCTGACCAGGCAAAACAGCGGCACCCTGCACCTCGACAAGTGCTTCGGCGTCCCAGAGGCGGCTCACGCCGATGCCTGCCATCGCGGGATATTCGGTGCCGGCGAGACGTCGCCAGACCGCGCCGATCTCGCGCGCGTGGGCGCGGTAGTCCTCCATGTCGACGATGTAGATCGTGACGCTGCACAGGTCCGCGGGCTCGCCGCCGGCCGCCCGCAGCGCCGTCAGCAGGTTGCCCAGCGCGCGCTCGAACTGCTCGACGACGCCTTCTCCGACGATGCGGTTCCCGGCGTCCAGCGCGGTCTGCCCGGCGAGGAACACGAACCGGCCCTCGGCCGCGACGGCGTGCGAGTAGCCCGACGGACGGCCCAGCTCGGGCGGGTTGATGCGATCCATGGGCATACCGTACTTCATCTCGCGTCTTGTTGACGGTCGTGCGTGCTACGACATATCCTGGACGACGTGCGTATCGCGGTCATCGGCGGCGGCCCGGCGGGGCTGTACTTCGCCGCGCTGGCGAAACAGCTCGGCCCCAACCACGAAATCACGGTCTGGGAGCGCAACGCCCCCGACGACACCTTCGGCTTCGGCGTCGTGTTCTCCGACGAGACGCTCGGCGGCATCGAGCACGCCGACGCGGCGGTCCACGACGCGATGCGCGCCGAGTTCGCCCGCTGGGACGACATCGACGTGCACTACCGCGGCACGGTCACGACGTCGGGCGGGCACGGCTTCGCCGCGATGAGCCGCAAGCGGCTGCTCGCCATCCTGCAGGGGCGCTGCGCCGACCTCGGCGTGGAGCTGCGCTTCCGCACCGGAGCACCCGACGCGGCGGTGTTGAAAGCCGAGTACGACCTCGTCATCGCGGCGGACGGCCTGAATTCGGCGGTCCGCGGGCGCTTCGCCGAGCACTTCCGGCCGAGCGTGGAAACGCGCCGCTGCCGGTACATCTGGCTCGGCACGGACCTGGTGTTCGACGCCTTCAAGTTCCACGTTCTCGACACCCCGGCCGGGATCATGCAGATCCACGGCTACCCCTACGGCCGCGACGGCAGCACGTTCATCCTCGAAATGCACGACGACGTCTGGCAGCGCGCGTTCGGCAGCGTGGCGGCTGCGTCATTGGGGCCGGGCGAGAGCGACGAGAAGTCGATCGCACTGATCCGCGAACTGTGCTCCGACATCTTCGACGGACATCGCCTGCTGGCCAACAACTCCAAGTGGGTTTCGTTCGGCACCGTCCGATGTGCACAGTGGGTGCACGAGAACGTCGTGCTGCTGGGCGACGCGGCGCACACCGCGCACTTCTCGATCGGTTCGGGCACAAAGCTGGCCATGGAGGACGCGCTCGCGCTGGCCGCCTGCCTCCACGAGCAGTCGGATGTCCACAGTGCACTGAAGGCCTACGAGGAAGAGCGCCGCCCGGTCGTCACCTCGACGCAGCGCGCGGCGCAGGCGAGTCTCGAGTGGTTCGAAAACCTGGCGCAGTACACACATCAGGAGCCGCCGCAGTTCGCGTTCAACCTGCTCACGCGCAGCCGCCGCGTCACCCATGACAACCTGCGGCTGCGGGATCCGGAGTTCGCCGCCGAGCTCGACGGCTGGTTCGCCCGCTCGCTCGGCACCGAGGTGGCGCCGCCGATGTTCCAGCCGTTCCGGCTCGGCGAGCTGGAGCTGCCGAACCGGATCGTCGTCTCCCCGATGGACATGTACTCGGCCGACGACGGCGTCCCCGGCGAGTTCCACCTCGTGCACCTCGGCGGAAAAGCCTTGGGCGGCGCGGGTTTGGTGATGACCGAGATGGTCTGTGTGTCGCCGGAGGGCCGGATCACGCCGGGCTGCGGCGGGCTCTACACCTCCGAGCAGGAAACCGCTTGGAAGCGGATCGCCGACTTCGTCCACGACCACACGCCCGGCCGCATCGGCGTCCAGTTAGGACACTCCGGCCGCAAGGGTTCCACGAAGCTGATGTGGGACGGCATCGACGAGCCGCTGCCTTCGGAGAACTGGGAAGTCTGCGCGCCTTCGCCGTTGCCCTACAGCGACCGCAACCAGATCCCGCGCGAGCTGAGCGTCGACGAGATGGCCGAAATCCGTGAGCAGTTCGCGGAATCCGCGCGGGCCGCCGCACGCGCCGGGTTCGACGTCCTGGAACTCCACTGCGCGCACGGCTACCTGCTCTCGTCCTTCCTGTCGCCGCTGACCAATCTGCGCACGGATTCCTACGGCGGTTCGCTGGAGAACCGCCTGCGGTTCCCCCTCGAGGTGTTCGACGCCGTCCGCGCCGCCTGGCCCGCCGAGCGGCCGATGACGGTCCGGATCTCCGCGACCGACTGGGCCGACGGCGGCATCGACGCCGACGACGCCGTCGAGATCGCCCGCGCGTTCGCCCTGCACGGCGCCGCCGGGATCGACGTCTCGACCGGGCAGGTGGTCAGCCACGAACGCCCGCAGTACGGCCGGAGCTACCAGACGCCCTACGCCGACCGGATTCGCAACGAAATCGGTCAGGAGTACGGCATCGCAGTGATCGCGGTCGGCGCGATCTCGTCCTACGACGATGTCAACTCGCTCATCCTGGCCGGCCGGGCCGACCTGTGCGCGCTGGGCCGGACCCACCTCTACGATCCACAGTGGACCCTCCACGCGGCGATCGAGCAGGACTACCCGTTGCCGTGGCCGAAGCCGTTCGCAGCCGGGAAACGCAAGCCGCAGACCGGCCGCAGCGACGGACCGGAGCCCCGGCTGGAGCTCGTCCGTTCCGGGCCGCGCCGGACCGCGCACGCCCGCTGGCGACCGGAGGACAAATGACGGCGTTCGCACTCGACCCGGCACAGCTTGCCTTCGCCGAGGACGTCCGCCGGATCGGCGTCGAGCAGCTGCTCCCGCTCGCCGAGTCCGGTGTGGACGGTACGGTGAATCGCCCGCTGCTCAAGGCGATGGGCTCGCTGGGCCTGCTGGCCCGGCTGTTCCCCGGCGTTTCCGAGGGCAACCCGACCCGTCAGGCCGCGGCCACGGATCTCTGCATCCTGCGCGAGACCCTGGCCACCGTGCACACCGAAGCCGAGACGGCGTTGGCGTTGCAGGGCTTGGGAAGTTACCCCGTGCTGCAGTCCGGCCGCGATGACCAGATGCGGAAGTGGCTGCCCGCGGTGGCGGCCGGGGACGCGGTGGCGGCGTTCGCACTCACCGAACCCGACGCCGGTTCGGACGCCGCCGCGCTCTCGCTCGCCGCCGAGCCCGACGGCGACGGCTGGCGCCTGACCGGCGAGAAGATGTGGATCTCCAACGCGCCTGAGGCCGACTTCTACACGGTGTTCGCCCGCACCACACCCGATGCGGGCGCACGCGGGGTCAGCGCGTTCGTCGTCCCCGGCGACCGGGCCGGGCTTTCGGGCGAGCACCTGGATCTCGTCAGCCCCCACCCGATCGGCACCCTCACCTTCGACGGCGTGGCCGTCCACCGCGAGGAACTGCTCGGGGAAGAGAACCGCGGCTTCGCCGTGGCCATGCGGACTCTCGACCTGTTCCGGCCCAGCGTCGGCGCGTTCGCCGTCGGGATGGCGCAGGCGGCGCTTGATTCCACTGTGGACTACACCGGGCAACGAGAGGCGTTCGGTGGTCCGCTGATCAAGCAGCAGGCGGTGGCGCACGCGCTGGCGGAGATGGCGACCCGCACCGAAGCCGCACGGCTGCTCGTGTACGCGGCCGCGGCGGCCTACGATGCCGGGGAAAAGAACCTCGGCGGGCGCGCCGCGATGGCGAAGCTCTTCGCGACCGAGGCCGCGCAGTTCGTCGTCGACTCCGCAGTCCAGCTGCACGGCGCGCGGGCCCTGCGGCGTGGGCACCTGCTGGAGCACCTGTACCGCGAGGTCCGCGCGCCACGAATTTACGAAGGGGCGTCGGAGATCCAGCGCACGATCATCGCGCGATGGCTGGTTTCTTCGCGGGACGGCGGTCCAGCCACAGCTGGGTGAGTACCAGGACCAGCGTCCAGCTGAGCCAGCTCGAGATCGCCGCGACACTCTGGCCGTAGGCGAGTTCGCTGCCGCCGAAGGTGGTCTGGATCTGCGGTTCCAGCACGATCGAGGCGATCACGCCGACGATCCGGTTGACGATGATCGAGAACGTCAGCGCGACGCTGCGGATCATCCATCGCCGGTGGTCGCCGAACCGTCGCTCTCGCCCGGCCCGCCAGCCCGCGACCGTGCAGCCGATCCAGATGACGGCGAGCATGACGTCACTGACGCGCGTGGCCGGGCCGAACGGGCTCGCCGCGCCGATGGTCAGCGCCATCAACCCGGACGGCAGCACCCCGGCAAAGACGTAGGCGCGGCCGGTGTTGCGGTGGATCACCGGGTACTTCCGCCGGAGCCACGGCCAGATCTGCAGCAGCGCGCCGAGCATCGCCACCGACCCGAAGATCACGTGACCGACGAGGAACCAGTAGTGCGCCGGGAACCCCTCGGGCTGCGGCACGCGCGAAGCCGCCGGGTCCAGTGCGAGATACGGCGGCAGCGAGAACGACAGGAAGGCCAGCACAACGAGGGCGAGCGGGCCGATCCATGGCCGCCGCCACCAGGACTTCCTGGCCGGTGCGGGCCGCTGGGGTGCCGGTGTCGCCGTGAGGACTGCCATCACTGCTCCCTGGTCGTCGCGATCTTGTCCACCACGACGTTAGGGAAACCCGGGGCCCGGAACGATGGTGCGCGCCACCGACCCGAGGTGGGGTTGTCCTTACCCTCGGACGAGTACGGGTCGTGAGTGGATAACAGTGTTAGAACACTGTTATCCACTCACGACGCCCCCTCAGCTCAGCAGCGAGCGCGCCACGATGTACCCGGACCCGCCGTTGACGCCGTGGCCGGGCCAGGTCGCGGCGCCGAGCATCCACAGCCCGGGCACGGACGTGCGGTGCGACGGCTGACCGGGCAACGGCCGGAACAGGTAGCTCTGCGCCAGGTCGTGGCTGCCGCCGTAGGGATCGCCCGGCCCGCAGTTGCGATTCGCGCGCGCGAGGTCGTCCGGCGCCAGGATGCTCATCCCGAGCACCGCGCCCGGGACGTTCGGCGCGTGCCGCCCGACCAACGCCAGCACCCGATCCGCGAACGCCTTCTTGACGTCGGGCGTCCACTGTCCGTCCACGGCGATCTCCCCGGCCGCGTCGCCGATGGGCCGCGTCGGGACGTCCAGCAGCTGCACCCGCGAGACCGCCTTCCCGGCCGGCGCCCGCGAGGAGTCCACAATGGACGGCGTGTCGAACGCGATCGTCGGCAAGGCGGGAAGAAGTCCTCGTGCGGCCTCGTTCACCGACGCCGAAAGTGCGTCCAGCCCGTCGCTGAGGTGCGGCTCGCCCGCCTCCTGCAGCCGTTCATCGGCGAACCGCGGCGGCTCGGACAACGCCAGGTGCAGCATGAAACACCCACGGCCGTACCGATACCGCGCGGCCTGGCCCCGGATCGGCTCCGGCACCGCACCCGGCTCGTCCGCGAGCAGCTCGAGGTAGAGCTGATCCGGATTGACCGACGCGATCACGGCCCGCCGCGCGTGCACGACCTGGCCGCCCGCCAGCCGGACGCCGCGGGCGTGGCCGTCCTTGAGCAGCACCCGCTCGACGTGCTGCCCGGTCCGGACGTGCCCGCCGTGCTTCTCGATCAGCTCCGCGAGCACCTGCACGAGCCGCTCGCTGCCGCCCGCGGGCGTCGGCATCCCGGCCATCCCGAGCGCGACCTGGCACAACAGCACCCACAGCCCGCTGTTGACCTCGTCGGGACCGCGTCCGAGATGCAGAGCCCACGGCGCGAGTGCGCTGCGCAACACCGGCGAAGCGAACGTCTGGGTCAGGAGGTCACGCGCAGTGCGTGTGAACAGGTGCGCGAAGTCGGAGAACCCGCCGTGACGGTTGTGCATCAGTTGGTGGATGACCTTGGCGGACTCCTCGCTGGCCAGCTCGGCGCCGAGCAGCCCGAACACCGGCTCGACGTGCGGCTCGAAGTCCTTCAGCAGCTTGGCCAGCGCCTGCCCGTCCCCCGGCGCGAGCCGCTCGGCCTCGGCGACGTTCGCCTCCGGGTCCATCGACAGCACCGTGCTGCCCTCCGGCGTCGACACGCCCGACCAGTACTTCGACTGCCGGTACTCCAGGCCCAGCCGGGCCAGGTCCGGCGCGAGCGCGGCGTAGGCGGGCCCGGCCGTGAACAGCGGATGCGCCGAGGAGTACACGTCGTGCTTGAACCCGGGCAGCGTGAGCTCTTCGGTGCGGACCAGCCCGCCCGGCCGGTCACGCTCCTCCAGCACCAGCACGCTCCACCCGTCACGGGCGAGGAAAGCACCCGCGACCAGGGCGTTGTGCCCGCTCCCGATGATCACCGCGTCGAATGCGTCCATGACCGGGGATTGTCGGCCCGGGAACGTCCCGGCCGCCAGGGACCCCGGTCCCACCCGCACCGGGATGTCCGTGAATGGCACATTGAGAGTCGTAAAGGCCCTCAGGCCACTCGCCGACGCGGCCACGGAGCTTTTGAAAACACAGTGCCATTCACGGACCTTCAGCTGCCGCGCACCCGCTGGACGACGTCCCGGTAGAAGTAGCCGCTCTGCTTGATCGTGCGCTCCTGGGTTTCGTAGTCCACCCGGATCAGCCCGAACCGCTTCGCGTAGCCGTACGCCCACTCGAAGTTGTCCAGCAGGGACCAAGCGAAGTAGCCCCGGACATCCGCGCCCGACTGACGAGCCGCCGCCACCGCCGCGATATGAGACGCGAAGTACGCTGTACGGTCTTCGTCGCGCACATAGCCGGAAGATTCCGGATCGTCCTCGAACGCCGAGCCGTTTTCCGTGATGTACATCGGCAGGCCCGGGTAGTCACGGCCGAGGCGGGTGAGCAGCTCGGTGAACTTGCCCGGCAGGATCTCCCAGCCCATCGCCGTCGTCGGCTTGCCGAACGGAACCGTGCGCAGGGCCGGGAAACCCTGCTCGTCCTTCGACTGGCCCTCTTCGTCGATGCCGGAGTACTGCTGGCCGAAGTAGTAGTTGACGCCGAGGAAGTCCAGCGGCGCCGAGATGATCTCGAGATCGCCGTCCTCCACCGGCAACGCGATGCCCCGCTCGGCCAGATCCGCCATGACGTCCGCGGGATAGCGGCCGCGCACCAGCGGGTCCAGGTAGATCCGGACGCCGGTGCCGTCCTCGCGGCGGGCGGCGTCGCGGTCGAGTTCGCTGTCGGTCGCCGGGTCGGCCGTGCCCATGTTCAGGGTGATGCCGAACTGCGTGCCGGGCGGCGCCGCCGCGCGCATCCGTTGTGTGGCAAGGCCGTGGCCGAGCAGGAGGTGGTGCACCGCGGAAATCCCGGCGGCGAGGTCGCGGCGGCCGGGGGCCATGACGCCGTGGACGTACCCGTGCATGGCCGAGCACCATGGCTCGTTCAGCGTCGTCCAATGCCGCACGCGGTCGGAGAGCCGGTCGAACACCATCATCGCGTAGTCTGCGAACCGGTACGCCGTGTCGCGCGCCGGCCAGCCGCCCGCGTCCTCCAGCTCCTGCGGGAGATCCCAGTGGTACAGCGTGAGCCACGGCGTGATGCCCTGGGCGAGGGTCTCGTCGACCAGCCGGTCGTAGAAATCCATCCCCGCCTCGTTGACACCGCCGCGGCCGCGCGGCTGGATCCGGGGCCACGCCACGGAAAACCGGTAGGTGTCGGCGCCGATCTCCTTCACCAGGCCGATGTCCGAGGGCATCCGGTGGTAGTGGTCGCACGCGACGTCGCCGGTGTCGCCGTTGTCGATCGCCCACGGCACGCGGCAGAAGGTGTCCCAAATGGACGGTGTACGGCCGTCCTCGTTCGCCGCGCCCTCGATCTGGTAAGCGGCGGTGGCCACTCCCCAGCGGAAGTCGGGCGGCAGCGTGTCGATCAGCGCCTGCTGTTCGGCAGTCGCGGCGTACGTCTCGGTCAAGACGTTCTCCTCCGGTGGTTCCGACAGGACGGGACAGCGGCGATCAGGAGGCGGCGGGAACGGAAGGTCGTCGTCGTGGTCCTGGAACCGCCCCCGGCTCCAACCGGGAGGAGCCGGTCGGAGCCGGGGGCGGAATCGATGGGGCAACCGGGGATCAGCGTTCCACCCGGGGTGGTCACCCCCGCCGCACTGGGGGTGACCACCGCCGGGTCCCCGTCCGGCCCGACGGCGGCGGGGCCGGGCGGCTCTGCCGACTGGCTGGTCGGACCGGCCGCTCGGGATCCTGGGGCGTCGACGGAGTTCCTCTCGGCCATGGATCAAGCCACGGTATTCAGGGCGGCCGGCCCAAGAAGTGCTGCGACGGCGACACGCTCGACTCGCATCGGCCCTCCTAGGTCATCGACCAAGCACCACGTCGACTGGTAGCGAGCCTCGACTGCGCTACGTCCCGTAGTCAACCCGGGCGACTCGGGTCACGTCAATAACGAAGCGGTAACGTTCTGTACCTAAGTTTAAGGCGTGAACGAACTGGTCATTAGTTGTCATTAGCTGATCTCCTCCTTGCCGCGCAAAGGGATTCAGCCGATGCGTCCCCCGGCGGCCAGCAGCAACGCGATCGGCAGCGTCGCCGCCCCCAGCGCGACCGCCTCCGGCCCGAGCTGACCGAGCACGACCTCGGTCCGCCCGGCGAGATAGCCGAGCGCGTGCCTGCCGACCGCGTCCCGCACCGCCGGCAAGATCGCCGGCCCCATGATCGCCCCCGCCGACCCCGAGAGCACGACGCGATCCGGGCTGAGCAGGTTGATCAGGTTCGCGATTCCGATCCCGAGGTACTCGCCGGTCTCCGCGAGCACGTCGGCGGCGGGTCCCGGCGGCGTCGCCCGCGCGACGATGGCCGCCAGCTCGGCATCGCTTTCATCCCCGATGACCGGTTCGACGCCCACGCGCTCGGCATAGGTCCGCACAACGGCCTCGGTGCCGACGTAGGCCTCCAGGCACCCGTGCGAGCCGCATCGGCAGGCGGCCCCGGCGGCGCGGACGACAGTGTGGCCCCACTCGCTGGTCGTGATCGACGACCCCGCCATGGCGAACGCGGCCCCGACGCCGACCCCGAGCAGTGCGACCACCGCGCGCTCGGCGCCGCGGCCCGCCCCGAGCCACATCTCGGCTTGGCCGAGCGTGCGGGCGCGGTTGTCCAAGTGCACCCGGGGTATTTGGGGGGTCCAGGGGTGCTTGCCCCCCGGCCGGGGTCTGGGGCTCGGCCCCGGGACAAACAGTTGCGCGATGTGCGGGTGGAGCATGTCGGCGAACTCCACCCCTTGCCAGCCGAGCGTCGGGGCGTGCACCACACCACCGTCGCGTACCGCACCGGGCACGCCGATGCCGACGCCGAACACGGTGTCCGGGTCGGTCCCGGTCAGCACTTCGCCGATGCCGGTGCGGATGAGCCCGGCCACCTCCAGCGGGTCGAGCCGGGTACCGACAAGCGGGTGACGTACGGTGCCGAGCGTGCTCAACGTGCAGTCGAAGAGGCCGACTTCGACGTGCGTCTCGCTAACATCGACGCCGATGACATTGCCGAACTCCGCCCGGACGGCGAGCAAGGTGCGCGGCCTTCCCCCGTCGGATTCGACCGAACCCGCCTCGGCGACGACGCCGTCGCCGATCAAATCGGCGACGACATTCGTCACGGTTGCCGCGGAAAGACCCGATTCCGCCACGAGATCCAAGCGGCTGATGGGTCCGCGCAGGTACAACGAAGACAGCAGCGCCGCGCGGTTCTGGCGTCGGAGATCCCGCGTCGTCTGGCGGACCACTTGTGTCACCTTGAGGATTCTGCCATCGCCCGTAGCTTCTCGGGGGGCTCGGGGGGCGGAGCCCCTCCGGCGGGGGCGCGGGGGCTCGGCCCCCGATATATCGAGTACGACCACGTGTTCGGGACTTAGTTCACTAGTTAATACATGGCCGCAACTTACGGTGATCAGGCATTCTGTGGGTAACCGGTGAGAGGTCAGATGGGTTGCCCATGGCGAGCAAGCGCACCACCGTCCGCGATCTGCGGCGGCACAACCGTTCCCTCCTGCTGTCGAAACTGTACTTCGACGGCCCCCTGTCCCGGCACGAACTCAGCCAACTCACCGGTCTGAGCGCCGCCACGGTCAGCAACGTGACCGCCGAACTCAGCGAGGAACGGCTCATCACCGAGGCGGGACAGGTCGAGTCGGACGGCGGCCGCCCGCGGGTGCTGCTGCGGGTCGACCCGGCATACGGCCACGTCGTGGGCGTGGACATCGGCGAGACCGGGGTCCGGGTCGAGCTGTTCGATCTGGCCATGAACCGGTTGTCGGCGGTCAATCACGTGCTCTCCTCCGCCCCCGACGCGTCGCGGGCGGTCGAGCAGATCACGGCCGGCCTCCTGGAGGTCGTGAACAGCGCCGGGGTCGACGAGAGCTCGGTGCTCGGCGTCGGCATCGGCGTGCCCGGCACGGTCGAGCAGGGCGAGCGGGTGCTGGTGCACGCGCCGACGGTCGGCTGGGACGCCGTGCCCCTGGTCGATCTGCTGCACCAGGCGGGCGTCGTGCTCCCGCTGTTCGTCGACAACGGCGCGAAGACGCAGGGTCAGGCGGAGATGTGGTTCGGCGCCGGGCGCGGCGCCCGGCACGCGGTGATCGCGCTGATCGGGTCCGGCGTCGGTGCGGCGGTGATCGCCGACGGCGCGACCTACCGCGGCTCGACGAGCAGCGCGGGCGAGTGGGGGCACACGACGATCGTCTACGGCGGACAGGACTGCCGCTGCGGTTCGCGCGGCTGTCTCGAGGCCTACGTCGGCGCCGAGGGCGTCCTCACGCGCTACCGCAAGGCGCGTGGCAAGCCGATCCCCGGCGACGACGAGCAGGCGCAGTTCGCGTCGCTGCTGACGTCCGCCGAGAAGTCCAAGACCGCGGCGAAGGTGCTCGAGGAGACCGCGGGCTACCTCGGCGCGGGGATCGGGAACCTGATCAACCTGTTCAACCCCGAGAAGATCGTGCTCGGCGGCTGGGCCGGGCTCGCGCTCGGTGAGCGGCTGCTCGACAGCGTCCGCGACGCGGCAGCCGCGCACGCCCTGCGGCACCCGTTCAGCCAGACGTCGATCCAGCTCGGCCAGCTCGGGCTGGACGCGGTCGCGATAGGAGCCGCCACCCTGCCGGTGGCCGATCTCCTGGCGCAGGGCGCCACCTCCCGCCTCGCCAAACCGGGCGCCCCGGACTCCGACGCCGCCTGACACCCACGACGCAAAGCCTCTGAGGCCGCCCTGGTGGCCCTCAGAGGTTTTGGCGTTCGGCCGCCGCCGCTCGGCCGGACGCGACGACGTGCGCGAACCCTCAAGTGGGGGTTGGTGATGTTCGGACCTTAATTCGAGTTCAAAAAATATGGGCGCCAGACCGTAGACGTGCTGGTATGGACCATGCATACTTTGTTGCCAAGCACAACAAAGTCTTGGTCAGAGAGGTGACAACGGTGTCGATCTCGCGCTCATACAGACGCGCCCGGATGGCGGCGCTCCTCGGCGCTTGCGCGTTCCTCGTCCTCGGTCAGCTGACGACCCCGACCGCCGCGAACGCGGCAGCCACCTTCACCGACGACTTCAACGGCCCTGCGGGCAGCGGTGTCGACGGAAGCAAGTGGCAGCTGGAGACCGGGGACAACGTCAACAACCACGAACGGCAGTACTACACCTCCGGCACGAACAACGCCGCGCTCGACGGCCAGGGTCACCTGGTGATCACCGCGAAGCGGGAAAACCCCGGCAACTACAACTGCTGGTACGGCCGCTGCGAGTACACGTCCGCGCGGCTGAACACCGCCGGGAAGTTCGGCCAGGCCTACGGCCACTTCGAAACGCGCATGAAGCTTCCACGCGGACAAGGCATGTGGCCCGCGTTCTGGATGCTGGGCGGCGGGAACTGGCCCACCGACGGCGAAATCGACATCATGGAGAACGTCGGGTTCGAGCCGAACACCGTGCACGGCACCATCCACGGCCCCGGCTACTCGGGCGCCGGCGGGATCGGCGCCGCCTACAACGGCCCCAACTTCTCCGACGACTTCCACACCTACGCCATCGACTGGTCCCCCAACCAGATCAAGTGGTACGTGGACGGGAACCTCTACCAGACCCGTACCCCGGCCGACCTCAACGGCAACCGGTGGGTCTACGACCACAACTTCTTCCTCATCATGAACCTCGCCGTCGGCGGCTACTGGCCCGGCGATCCCGACGGCAACACGGTGTTCCCGCAGCAGCTGGTCGTCGACTACGTGCACGTGACCGACACGTCGAGCAGCGGCGGCGGCAGCGGCCGGACCGGCACGATCACCGGCATCGGCGGCAAGTGCGTCGACGTCGCGGGCGCCAGCTCCGCCAACAGCACGCCGATCCAGATCACCGACTGCAACGGCAACGCGGCGCAGAGCTGGACGGTCGGCACCGACGGCACGCTGCGGGCACTCGGCAAGTGCATGGACGTCGCCGGGGCGGGCACCGCCGACGGCACCCCGGTGCAGCTCTACGACTGCAACGGCACCGGGGCGCAGCAATGGGTGGTGACCGCGGCGCACGACATCGTCAACCCCGCCGCGAACAAGTGCCTCGACGCCACCGGGAACAGCTCCGCCAACGGCACCCGCCTGCAGATCTGGACCTGCGGCGGTGGCGCGAACCAGAAGTGGACCGCGCCCTGATTCACCGGTCGTGTGTGGATAACAGTGTTCTAACACCGTTATCCACTCACGACTCCTTCCGGTCCCCCAAGGAGAAACGACCGTGCGACGCATCCTCGTCGCGCTGATGGGGTCCGCCCTGTTAGCGCTTTCCTTGACCGCCGGCGCCGCCCACGCCACGACCGAAGCGGGACCTTCCGCGAGCCAGCTGCTCGCGAAAGTCACGTCCTGCCAACAGATCTCGAACGGCAAGTATTCCTACGACGAAGGCGGCGCGGCCACCGTGCCGGTCTGCCAGGCCAACGGCGCGGTGTTCTTCAAGGCCGACATGGACATCGACTGCGACGGCGTCCGCACCACGCAGTGCAACGAGAACACCGACTGCTGCTTCTACTCCGACACCGCGTTCCACACCTCGACCGACCAGCCGCTCAACGCGGCCCAGCTGCCCTACATCGTCCTGCCGCAGCCAACGTCCACATGGGACTACCGGAACTACGGCATCGACGGCGGTTCGGTGGTCGCGGTGATCTACAACAACCAGGTGACCTACGCCGTGGTCGGCGACACCGGGCCGACCAGCATCATCGGCGAGGCCTCCTACGCGACCGCCGTCAGTCTCGGCATCAACCCCGATCCGCGCAACGGCGGGACCGAGGGCCCGGTCACCTACATCGTGTTCCCGAACACCCGCGTCAACCCCATCGAAAACCACGGGAACGCGGTCAGCCTCGGCGAGCAGGTGGCCACCCAGTTCGTCGGCGGGACGGCCACCCCGCCCACCGGCGGGCAGCTCACGGGTGTCGGCGGCAAGTGCGCCGACGTCGCCGGGAGCAGCAGCGCCAACGGAACCGCCGTCCAGCTCTACGACTGCAACGGCTCCAGCGCCCAGCAGTGGACGGCCGGCGCCGACGGCACCATCCGCGCGCTCGGCAAGTGCCTCGACGTGACCGGCGCGGGCACGGCCGACGGCACGCAGATCCAGCTGTACGACTGCAATGGCACGAACGCGCAGAAGTGGACGGCCAACGCAGCCAAGAACCTGGTCAACGCCGGCTCCGGGAAGTGCCTGGACGCCACCGGAAACAGCTCCGCCAACGGCACCCGCCTGCAGATCTGGACCTGTGGCTCGGGCGCCAACCAGAAATGGGCCCTGTCATGAGAAAGCGCTACCTCGCACTGTTCGGTGTCGCCGCGCTGGCGACGGCCACCTTCGCCGTCCCCGCGCAGGCCGCGGGTGAGACTGTCAACATCTGGCTCACCACCACCAGCGACACCGGCGGCCGGACCGTGACGCGCGGTCTGCAGCAGCAGACCCCGATCACCTTCACGGCGGGGACCGGGACCGGCAACGCGACCATCAATGTCAACGAAAACACCACCTACCAGCAGTTCGAAGGCGGCGGGGCGTCCTTCACGGACACCGCGGCCTGGCTGATGAACTCCAGCGGCGCGCTCTCGCAAGCCACCCGCGACGACACGATGCGCAAGCTGTTCGACCCGAACACCGGGATCGGGCTGAGCTTCATCCGCAACCCGCTCGGCGCCTCCGACCTCGCGCGGTTCAGCTACACGTTCGACGACATGCCCGCCGGGCAGACCGACCCGACCCTTGCGCACTTCTCCATCGCGCACGACCAGGCCGACGTCCTCCCGCTGACCAAGCAGGCCAAGCAGCTCAACCCGGCGGCCAAGGTGATGGCCTCGCCGTGGAGTGCGCCGCCGTGGATGAAGGACAACGGCAGCTACCTGCTCGGCTGGGTCCAGTCGCAGTACTACGCGGCCTACGCGCAGTACTTCGTCAAGTACCTGCAGGCCTACCAGGCGGCGGGCGTGCCGATCGACTACGTGTCCATGCAGAACGAGCCGACGTGCTGCGCGAGCTATCCCTCGACCAACTGGAACGGCACCGGGCTGGCGTTCTTCGCCAAGAACAACCTGCTGCCCGCGCTGCATAACGCCGGTCTGTCCACAAAGGTTCTCGCGCTCGACTGGAACTGGGACACCTACGCCTCCTTCGGCGCACCGACGATGGATGACGCGGCCATCCGCACCGACTCGAATTTCGGCGGCATGGCCTGGCACGGCTATGGCGGCGACATCGCGCAGCAGACCACGACGCACAACCAGTACCCGAGCGTCAACGCCTACTCGACCGAGCACTCCGGCGGCACCTGGGTCTCGAACCAGCAGGCCGAGGACATGAACAACATCGTGGACTACACCCGAAACTGGTCGAAGAGCTTCGTCAAGTGGAGCCTCGC
>Ga0307507_10006832_pt1 | contig 17061 bp, 11 predicted proteins | sample 7_EM_MG_FD_207223 | JGI IMG/M metagenome (GOLD analysis project Ga0307507, IMG submission 207223) | Populus trichocarpa ectomycorrhiza microbial communities from riparian zone in the Pacific Northwest, United States - 7_EM | ecosystem: Host-associated > Plants > Roots > Unclassified | place...
TACATTTTGGTTCCAAATTGGGAAGTCTTATGATGTTCTTGAGGTGATAGAATTTTAATGTTAGCTTACAAATAATTACACAAATTAAGAAGAAAATATTAGAAAAACATTAATTTATTATTTTTTTATGCTAAAAATATATATATTTTAAAAAAATATAAAAACAGAAACATAAACTACGTTAATCACCCTCTTAAATTTTAACAGCAATCACAGCTAATTTGATTTCTCCTCGATGAGATTGATATGTAAATTCAATTTATCATATATGTGTATTAAATTGATACAAATGTGAAATACATTGATAGGATTAAATTGATTTTCCAATTTTCTACATGGTTAATTAAATTTCTCATTATTAGGTAAGGGACGCGTGGGGGGCAAGGGAAGGCAGACCATGGTAATCCAATATTAATGACCGTTGGGGAAGATGGCAGCGTACAAAATCTTTAATGCTTTCTTGCTGGTGCAATGTCTCCATTGCCAATTCAACTCAACTGTACCCATCCATGCCTCTCTGTCAATAATTTTGAAGCTGCTGCTTTCACCAGTTTCTTGCTTCCCTTTCTCACCTTCCATGCACTTTTTATGTCACTTCACTCTACATCACATTCTTTCATGCATGATTTATTTCCCTTCAAACAACGCAAGTTGAATTCCTTGCTGCCAAAACTTTGTCGGGTCTTAATGACTTGTAGGAACTGAACATGCTTTGTTGTTGTTAACAGATAAGGTCGGTGTTTTTGACTTTATATATATTTATTTGTTTTTTGAAAGTTTATAGCTGGGTAGATGAACAAACTCAGACGGACAAAACAAAGTTATAGGGTTTGATTTTTCTCATTTTGTCATGTACTAATTGAGTAGATGAAAGAAGGGTTCGTGTATTTCTTCCACCTCTTCTCTTGTTTTGTACTTTAGTGTCAAATTATTAGAGGTTTCCTTAATAGGTTGGTTTGAAAATCTTAGTAGAGGAATGAAAAATTAGTTTTGGTTTAGGTAATAAGATCTACCAATAAAGATTTCATTTTTAATGCAAGGTGACAACTTGGTAATCAGGACTTGGTTTTTTCGAGGGAAGATTTGAGTAGTTTGGAGTTGTGAGATCAAAATCTATACCAGGATCAATGTTGGGCTGATTTTAGAATTTGGTATAGTTGATGAAATTTCAATATTGATACCCATTAGAGTATACCTTTTCTATTGGACACAGTTCGATCTTGCTAATTTATTGTTGCTAGAAGAAGATGGTTGGAAGTATTAAGACAATGAATCATCACGGTAATGGATGGTCTGCTCAAAATTGTAATGGCCTAGAAGAGAAGCTTGATGAGCTTCGAAGCCTTCTAGGCAAGACTGATGGTGATCCTCTGAGAATTGTCGGCGTTGGAGCAGGTGCTTGGGGGAGTGTTTTTGCAGCTTTGCTGCAGGATAGTTATGGTCGGTTCCGAGAGAAGGTCCAAATCAGGATATGGAGAAGGCCTGGAAGGGCTGTTGATAGAGTCACAGCAGAGCATCTCTTTGAAGTGATCAATTCGAGGGAGGATGTATTGAGGAGGTTGATCCGGCGATGTGCATATTTGAAGTACGTTGAGGCCAGGCTAGGCGATCGGACTCTATTTGCTGATGAGATTTTGAAGGATGGATTTTGCTTGAACATGATTGATGTACCACTTTGTCCTTTGAAGGTTGTGACTAATTTGCAAGAGGCTGTTTGGGATGCTGATATTGTGGTAAATGCTGTGCCTTCCACAGAGACACGCGAGGTGTTTGAAGAGATTAGCCAATATTGGAAGGAGAGAATCACAACACCCATCATCATCTCTTTGGCGAAGGGTATAGAAGCTGCATTAGAACCTGTTCCCCATATAATCACACCTACACAAATGATTAACAGAGCGAGTAAGTGCTCTTCTATCCGAGTCTCAAAGCACACGGAAGAAGTCGAATCAGAATGTTTAAAAAGAAAAAAATTTCTTGCCTTCTCATTCATAAATCATAATGCAACATTTTGTTAATTATCTCTTGCAATTTTATGATCACACCATGCTTCTTTGTCTGGTTTTACTTGTTTGATCAAAAGCTTTATTAACTAGTTCAACAGCTTTGTTCATACTTGTGAACAATGCCAGCTAGCTTCTTTGTTTCGTTGGTGTCCGTTCTACTCATGCCAACCAAACTTATGACAAACCCTTCTGACTGCAGATTCATTCAAGTTTAAGACTTTACAAATCTACATCTTTAGCATTTGCTGTATGCTGTTAACAATGACAATGTTATGGTCAAACTGTCCCCATCCGCTAGCTTTCGCTGTTATGAATGATTCTATTCAAATGCAAGCATCCTTCCCATCCAATTGTATAATAAATTATTCTTCTATCATTTGATAATGCTTATAATTGAAGTCCTCAAAGTACGAAATTTCAGTGATTCTGTATTCTTCTGTCCACCCTGCATTCTAATCCTTTTCTGTCAGTATTTTCTCCACTTCAGAATAAAATTTGCCCTCATCTTTATGTTGTTTGTGCTTGGTAGCTGGAGTACCAACGCAGAATATACTTTATCTTGGTGGACCAAATATTGCTTCAGAAATATACAACAAGGAATATGCTAATGCTCGAATATGTGGAGCTGATAAGTGGAGAAAGCCTCTGGCTAAATTTCTAAGGCAGCCCCATTTCATTGTGTGGGACAACAGTGACCTTGTCACTCATGAAGTCATGGGTGGCCTGAAGAATGTCTATGCCATTGGAGCTGGTGAGTTTTGACTTTCTTCTTGCTAAAAAATGTTTAAACTCTATTTCTACACAAACCAATATCTCCTATAGATTCATGGCCAGACTCCAGAGGTTACCTGGTTCTTGCCTGGTCATTATCTCTAGCTATCGATTCAAGGATATGAAAACATGGTTAATGATGCAGTTTGTGTAATGCCTTCTTGAAAGCATCACAATTATTGTCTTTTTACAGAATGGTTCCATAACGTCACACCATAACTCTGTAATTCTACCAATAAATTCTGTAATGAACTGAATCAAGTGTATATTACTAAAGCCTAGCAATTTTGAATCGTATTGGTTCAGCAATTTTGAATTGTTTCTGAGCATGGTGCTGAACACCATGCTGTATGTCTGCACATTATTACAAACAATAAGCAAAATGAATGACAAATGCTTGTAACATTAACCTTTTGCTTTGCATCTGCAAACTCAATTTTCCAATTTGATTTTCGTAGGGATGGTAGCAGCCCTTACTAATGAAAGTGCTACCAGCAAGTCAGTCTACTTTGCACATTGTACATCAGAGATGATATTTATTACTCATCTATTGGCTGAAGAACCTGAGAAGCTTGCAGGGCCTTTGCTGGCGGACACATATGTAACCTTGTTAAAGGGTCGTAATGCATGGTATGGCCAAATGTTAGCCAAAGGGGAAATTAGCCGGGATATTGGTGATAACATCAGTGGGAAAGGAATGATTCAGGTACTGAATATCATTTTGACACACTATCTTCAAATTTTATGAGATGGAATCATTCACTCTGAGAGATATTGTATGTTCAGATTGTGGTAGTACTTAGGATACATAAGGAAGATAGTTCGTTACACTTTCTCAAACTCAGTTTAAATGTCTCTTTCAACTATGAATGACCTTCGGGTAAAAGAAGAGAAAAAAATCTATGCACTTGAGGTGGCGGTTTAACCTGCTTGCTACCTCAGGATTGCTGTACTGATCTCATGGATTTGCTAGTAATGGAACATTTATCATCATACCAATATAACATCCTAAGCTCAATTTGAGGGATATTCTTTACCTCAATCCCAAACTAGCTGGGTATAACAATTCCGAGTCTGTTATGTTTTTCTCATTGCAGGGTGTTTCGGCAGTTGGAGCATTCTATGAACTCCTGAGCCAGTCAAGCTTGAGTGTGTTACATCCTGATGAAAAGAAACCTGTTGCACCTGTTGAACTCTGCCCGATCTTGAAAACATTGTATAAAATACTGATAATAAGGTAATCTCATACTGCAGTGCAACTTTATCATCGAACACAACAAGTTAGATAGATTTTAAAAAAAAATCAATTTTACGAGGCCTGCAGAGATGACTTATTTTTTGAAGCCATGGCTGGCAGTTGCACGAGTCTTGCTTTCTTATTGTACTTATTTGATATACATTCTGGAAATTTGTAGAAAATCTCATTCCTAGTCCAGAGCTACATGCTACGCTGATAAACACCTTTTTACAACATTTTTTTTTTAATCTTTTGTTCAAATGGGTACAGTTTATTCTTGTCAGTAATGAATCTAATCTTCCATTTGTGTTTGATATGTGGATATTCAGGGAGCAATCATCACAAGCTATCCTCCAAGCACTAAGGGATGAAACACTGAATGATCCTCGGGAACGCATCGAGATTGCACAAAGCCATGCTTTCTACAGGCCTTCTCTTCTTGGCCAACCTTTGGCTACTTTGCATTGCCAATAAAAGTTATCATGAAGGAATTAATAGAACATATAAAAGAAATTGTTGAATGAGCCCTCTGAATAAGAACACATTGCTGTTATAATGTATTCTGTATTGTCTTAGTATTATGAAAGCTCAAAGCCTTTAATTAGTTGATTGATTTCATCATCTTGCGTTATTTTTGTGGAACACTTGCTGAGCTTAAAATTATAACCTCCATGTATTCAGAAGGTTTGGAGTTCGACATTGCACCGACATATTTGACTTGACATGGCCAGGACTTCAAGCCATGAAGAACTAATTATGGCAAAATCCAAAGGGATCCTTGAATACCTCACTATGTCTACTAGGTAGCAGTAGGAAGAGGTTGTCCATCATCAAGAAGACAGTCATTAGGAGCAATCAACCTCAATAGTTTAGGATCGACAACTCTCTCTTCTTAACATCGTTTTTCGACTTGGCTCGAGATCTAACCTGGTTCAAGATTTGAATTTACAACATCATTTTAGATGTTTTTTTAGGAAACTAAAACATGTCATTTGGGATAAAAATAAAAAGAAATTCTTGGAGTTGACACAATCAAGTTTGACCAAATCAAGCTTTCAAACTGATTTGAAATGAAATTCAATCAAGTTAGTTCTGTGGTGATGGGTTATCAGGTTAACCTGCTAGGTTAGACCAGTTTAATAACCATGTGTTTTCATGAGGAAAAAAAAAGAAAAAAGAAAAAAAAAGATGGATAGTGCATCCTGAGTCACATTCATATACAATTTGAACAGCGAGCAATGGAAGGATCATAGTTAAAGTTATTAAAGTAGGATTGATCTAATACAAAACAAGAATGCCAGAATCCTAAATGCAGGGAAAATTCAATCTCGTTGGACAACTCAAAACTCACATCAAAGGTGAAAAGTGCATGGATTAACAAAAACACAGATCATCCTTTTAGGATAAAAATCAAGCTTCAAAGTATAGAATTAAGAAGTAATAATGGATCCTTTGTAGACAATAATTATAATTATATTATAGTTATAAAATAAAAATAACACTAAAAGAGAAAAGAGGGTGGTGTTTTACTGAATATCATCCTTTGTTTACATAGAGAGTAGTGCACCGTTGATTGCATTGTGCGTCCATAATGCAATTTTTATATCGCGTGAAATAATACATTTACATCCTTGAGTTTTTTAGTTTTTTTCATATTAGTCCTTGTAGTTTTAATTTTTTTTGCGTTTTATTCACTTTTTATGATCATATATGAAACTAATGTGTATGATTTAAAAAAGAACATGCATAAATATTCAATGAGAATAAAATACATATTTTATTATTTTTTTATCATCAATTTCTTATTTTATATTCTCCAATTAATTATTCTTTCATGTTTTTTCATTCAATTACATGAAAAAAACACTTATTTTTTACTTTATAGATCATGATGAGTTTTAATTTGAATAAATTTTTTTTTAAAAAAAGCATGTTTCTGCCAAAATTAAAAGAAATAAATGAATAACAAAAATGAAAATTTATCTAAAAATGCATTTTCTTTCCTACTTAAATTAAATTATTTGAGTTTAGATAGATATTTAATTCAATTTCTTTTAAATTTTTATTCAAATAAAAAAAATATTATAAAAAAATTATTATTCAGTCAAATATATATATATATATATATATATATATATATATATAAAAGGAATTTTGACAATTGTAATTTAAATCAACTTTTTTAAAAAATATTTATTTTAATTATTGCAAAAAAAAAAAAAGTTTTAAAAATCACATCGCGGGGGCACTATGACTAGTGCTATACACTAAAAGAATGAGTTTTCACAGTAGCCATATTATTATTCATCCCCTCGCGTAAAGATTGCGAATACATAACAATAAAAACTCAAGCACTCCATGAAACCCTAAACTGGACCTGAAATGAGGAAGGCCTGCCTTCAGTCCATTTGTAAAACCTCACTTTTCCTTTTTCATATACACACACGCCAATATCTCAAGTGAACATGTGCTTGGTCATTATGGTATTGCGGTATACCTTTGGCCTGTTGTGCAGTGGTTTGTCCCAATGGAGCCATTCAAACATGGTCCAAAGAGAAACCTACAAAAACATGGACAAGGAAGCAAATAATGAGAAGAATGACGGATAGTGATATGTACGACTTGGATGCTCTTCAATTAACAAGACGCTCTGTTATTTGTTCAAGTAGCACCGCTTTCCGAAGCTTACTGAATTTGGCTAGTTTAAGTCGGCCTGCAATGGTCCTCAGTTCAGCTAAAGGCAAGTTCCTCAAGGTGCTCATAGCAGAAGAAAATGATGCCACAACCTCCGAACTGGAATCACAGATTGAGCAAGACTCTTCAACTGAAAGGTCATCCTTGCTTGCACCGTCAATTGTGTCCCCAAGTGAACTAGATAAATCCATTTGAACAGTTGGATCTTCAGTCCCCAGAGGGAGTGGAAAATTTACACATACCTTTTTTTTCTTCTGAGGCTCTGATACTGAATTCGGGGCATTATAAGTTGCAGCGCCGTGTTCTCTAGCTTCACCCTTGTCAGGTCTTGCTGATTTTTTTGTGATCTTTCTACTCAAAGTCTGGTTTAAACTGGCATTTTGTGGGCCGGCTCCAGATTTTCGTTTCTTATTGCTTTCAGAAATAGAAGATGAACTTTTAAGTATCAGTTCAGAGAAACCAATCTCATGGAGAATTGGTGGATTTGTCTTGATATGCCTCTTTCCCTTCTCTTTTTGTGGAATCAAGGACAAATTCAAGCTCGACCTTTTCTCATCAGCAGAAATTTCTGTCATTTGAACTTCAACCAGCATAGGTTTTTCTTCCTCAGGCTGCAGCTTGGCTGTATTTCTCCCTCCGTGATCTTGTATCTCTAAAAGTGAAGTCAAGGCACAATTTTCAGTGTCAGTCAGATCAGTTTCTCTAAACTTCACAATTAAAGGAGTTTTCTTTTTGCCATTTGTCTTCCGTGGTGACTTCAATGAAACTACATCATGAGCTACAGCAATCTTTAATTCTTTCACAGTTCGTTTCAGTGCTGATTTTGGAGCAAACTCAGACAATTTTTGCTCTGTACCAGAGTTGCTGCCCTTAGCCTGTTTAAAAGTACCTAGCGCACAATCAGAATTGTCTTTAGTTCCATGGAGGCCAGCTGGACTTCTTAGAGCTTCTGCACGAACAATTTTTAGAATAGCACCTGCAGGCTGCTCAAAGGAAATTTGTACGAGTAAGAGGCAGGGATGAAGTTGGACCTCAACATGTGACACTAACATCGGTATACAATATGTCCAATAATTTGGACGGTGTATAAACCAAAGATTTCAAGTAAAGGCAACATATCATGCAAACTATGAGAAAGGAAGACCTTGTACCTCATCTGTTCCTGGACGATTTCTTCTGCCCTCCAGATTTGAAGATGAACTCGAAGTTTTACTTTTGCCTCTAGCTCTAGATTGGAGTCCTGTGGCTTCCTCATTTCCAATTACTTTCAGATCAGGCGTCACCAACATTTTATTCTCACTGGAGCGATGTGCTGCATTCCTATTACCACTTGGGCCAAAATCTTTAGCAGCTGTATTTGAAGGCTGTTCATTGCAATAGGAAAGAACAAAAAAAGAAATCCCCTGTAAGAACTCGGAGAGGAAAGTAGTCGGACCCGTAACACCCCCACCCCACCCAAAAAAAAAACCACCGGCATGCCTCTAACCTGATTATAGTTGCATGTAAATAAGCTGACCTACAGAAATAGCTCACTTTGCTTGAGTTATTAGCCAATCATAGCACGGTAGTGTTGTTTAAGTCTATGAAAAAATCTAAATAATGGCCCAAAACTAAGGTGGAAGTGCAAGATACTGGTACCTTGACTATTTTCCTGAGATCTGTTTTCTTCACCACAGGCTTTGAAGAAGTAACTGAGGTTACAACATCAACTGTAGATATAGAACTGTGTTCTTCAACTTCTTCAGTTGCAATTGAATCTGAATCATCCAGTTTTTCCTTATTGGAGGGGGTGACTGCATTTTCCGAAGCATATATAGTGGAATTACTTGCACTATTTTCTGTAGGCTGTTCAGTATCAAAGAAAACAGAGTACACATGTAGATTAGCATTTATATGATATTTATCAGGAATTGACATAGTCAGCTATGAATATTATGTGCATCTAGATAAGTTCCATTCATGGTATTTTGGCAGAGGAGATATACAGAAACAACTGCAAGTTGGTATGAAGGTTCACACAAGAATAATGAATGAAATGAACAAGAGGGTCATGAGAGTTTGAAGCAGCAAATAACTATTTTCGGTATCATTTTAGAGTAAATCATGAAACCAGACAACAACTAATCTCTTGCAGACAAAAATCCCTCTTCATGTCTGGTTTCAGTTGTCATTTCCAAAAGGTGTTAATTTCCATTTAGACAAAAGTTTCTAGGTTATACCACAGAATATGTTACAATCTACAAGTTGCTAAAGCAACTAGAAATCATACTTATTACAAATCCAAACTGAAACTCTGAAAAAGCCATTCCTTGAATTAGTTCTGCAAGTTACATCTATTTACGTTCTGGCAATAAGAATATTTTGTATAATTGCTTAATAGTAATAAAAAAGCATCTCTATATTGTCTTCTGATATATAACATTTCTTGTACAGGTACCAGCTCCTATCCAAGTAACATGTGCTCCAAAGATAGGGTAATTTAATAGAGGCTAAACTCCCAATATTCTTACTATGTTGTTATCTTTATGTCGTTGATAACCCTCCTAGACATGGAGAAACAAACTCATTTGATTATTTTAATTCCAATAAACAACCATGTTCAGTTCCTCAATAGTAAAAATAAAAGAAAGCTAAGGAGTAAATTTGTAATAAATTTTTCTTCTTCAGATGGCATCATATTGATAGGTGTCAAACCTGCTCATCGCAGGTCTGCACCTCTGATCCACATATCTATCATGCATGCAAAAGCTAAAATTTCATTGTAATTACTGTTTATGAGTTATAGCAATAATAAATTCTACCATTGTACTCAAAGACGTTAATCCCATAGACTTTCTCTTGTAAAAGTAGTTACTATTTCCTTATAGGAAAGTGTTATGGAATTAATTTGTCCTAATCGAGCTTCACTCAAATCACACAATATATAAAAGAACAGCTTACAGAAAACAACCTCAACGTTGACCGGTTTTAGACTATGTCTTCCCTTATATGCTGATTTTGAAGACAAACTTTGGATCAGTTTCTCATCTTCTGGAGTTGAGCCATGCTTTCTGTCATCCCCTTTCCCAGTACTTCTTGGAATACACAAGCTCAATGATTTCTTCTTATCAGAGTAATCAGGTGCCACTTCTGAAGACTGTGGGGCGGAGACTTTGATATTAGAACTTGCAAGCTGTTCATTGTTAATAAGATGGCAGGAAAAGAAAGCAAATCAGTAAGTGGAGAAAAAAGAAACAGTAGTTCATTACTTATTAATCATTTGACACTGGAAAAACAATGTTATGTTGACTGAACTTTGCAATTTAATTTCCTTTCAAACTCTAGTTTCTACAGAACAAAATATATTCCAAGTGCCATGCATATGTACATGTGGCCACAAGGGAACGTGTGTTGTATAGGGGTGTGAAAGGAGGGGGAGGGGGGTAGAAATTCAGGAGCAGGACAAACTTAAACTGTCCAGAAGCAGAACTGCCACAACATAGAGAGATGCTACTTGATAAAAACAGTTATAACAACGCACATGCATCAGCAGAGCGGACAGGTCACAGAAATTTAATGGAGTTAAAGAAAACTCAATGGTTGTAGTGTATCAAGGCAACCATTTTATACCCATTTCTTTGAACAAAGGACCTTGATTTGAACCAGAAACCACGGGTTTTCACATATTTCCATCAAATTTGCAGAACAATCAAGCGCAGAACTAAAGCATGCGGGTTTAGAGCTTCTGGACCTTCACGACCATCGAATTGCCAGTTTTCTTCCCTTGAAGATTCAAAGATGGATTCAAAATTGCACAATGTTCTGTTGGAATAGAGCTGCAGTCCTTGGTTTTCTCACTCGTAACTGTTTCCAAATTGCAGTTGCTCAACCTTTTCTCCTTGTCCAAACCATTGGTTGCATGTTGTGGAGCATCTGAGCTTGAACCCAAGACAATGGCATTCTTATGCTGTTCAATAGGAGATGGAAAAATAACTATCACATATCAGGTCACAGGAATAAAATGGCCCTCGCTAGCGTTATTCCTCCGATTCGATGAAAGAAAAGACATAATAGTAAAGGATTATGGTAAAACATACGATCATTTGAGATTTGAATTTATAAAAATCAGAGACATTAACTTCTCTTAATTGATGCAAACACCGGGGTCTTACAAACCAAGGGATCTGATTTGACAAACTACTAAAACATCCTACTCCTCCAAGTGACCAGAGGATGGAAAAAATATTGCATATCATTTAACCTTGGGACCTCCGAGCAGTGAAGAATCAGTAATCTATCCACACAACAAACCAAAACCAGTGAAAGTCTACAAAAATTAGCTGAGTATCAGTACAGCGGGGACATGCTACCTAATCAAATGAATGGTAATTTGAAGCAGAAATTGCTGATTGCTGAAGAACCAACTCATAGGGCATGTTCATATAAGACTCACTGGAACGTTGGAATTGTGTGTTCAGACTAATGTGAGGTTTTAAACCATTCCCCTATATGATGATTTGCAAGTTCAAAACAGAAAATTGGCAAAATATCTGCTGAGAAATTTCAAGAATCAGACCTGCTTATCCTTTTCGCAGATGTAATTTCTGAAAAGCACCTTCAAAATTTCGTCCAGTGTCTCAACAGGTTGTGTATACATTAGTAAACGAACCTCGATTTCATTCTTGTCTTTACTCGTCAGATTTTTTATTGAAATATCAAGGAAATCAATCTTTTCTCTCAAAGCATTACAACATATATCAGGCCAATCTTCATTTTCAACCCAAGCTAGTTCAGTCTGCAAGGATAACAAATCTTGTTCAAATTCAAGAATTTCTGTATCTGCCTTCTTTATCAAAATCCTCAGCACTTGCACACAAGATTTCTCGTTCAGAGCTTCTTCTTCTATCACATCTACGAAATTGTTGAACGAATAAAGTAAGAACTATTGCATGCACATATATCCACACAAACAATCAAAATGTCAGAAAGGATTTGTCATTTAGGAAAAAGCATGTATGTACCAAACACATAACCAAAGTAAAAGTCACACTGGGAATTATCAAAACCGCTTTCTTCTGCCACTGAAGAGGAAAACCATTAGAAAACCATCATCAAAATCAACATTAGAAATCAAGAAGGAATATTGTTTGTCCAAAAAATAAACATAACTACAATACCTATATCATTTGGTGGACCCCAAAGATCCCAATCCATGAAGTTTCAACGTGGGGTTACCCTGAAATTCACATAAATAAATCACCATTCACTAAAAAATTCACCAAGAAAGTAACAAAAGCAGGTTTAAAGAAAACCCATTATTATATAATAAATCAAGATTCTAAATGGGTTAAAAATTAATGAAAAAAAACAAACAAGTTACATAATCGAAGTAATTAACTATCTGGGACCCGAAAAAGGAAAGATAAACAAAAAAAAATTAAGAAAAATCCACACTCTAATCACTTGACAGCAAATTAAAGCCCAAAAAAGTTTTTTTAAGGAAAAAAATTGGCATATATATTTACCAAAGTCATAAACCAGCTCAAGAAGGGAAAAAATTATAAAAACAAATAAACTTGAAAATGGCTTATACTAGACGCTGTTAATAATTAACAGCACAAACTACCTACGCCTGTATCCATTAATACATTTCTTAAATGCTTTGAACTTTAATAAAAAACCAATAATACAACGAAGACTAAAAATGATTTAGTAAAAAAAAAACACAAAATAATTTCGAGAAAAAAAAACTCCAGCATTGCACTTTAAAATGAAAACCCATTTGGAAAATGTGAAGGAAATCACGAGAAAGTGGAGACTACGTGGCTTTTTTATTTTCTTGGAAACCAAACAGGAGAAAGAAAATGACAGAGGAAATGAAATAAATTTTTTTAAAAAAAAAACCTGTAGCTTGTACTGTTGCTGCTGAACGCGCGAGAATGATTAACGCTAAAAATTTATAATATTGTTTTAGAGTTTCAATATCTCGAGATTAGTGAGTGAGTAACAGTGAGTGAGAGAGAAAAAGCAAAAAGAAAAGCGTGCCCATGAAAGGGACAAGAGGGAGGGAGAGAGACAAAAAGGTCAAATGGCAAATATCATATCTTGAAAGGGTAGAGTGGGAAATATATTGTACTTGCATTGTCGGAGAAAGAGACGGGAGAATCTGTGTCCGTTTTTTTTCTTTGCACGTGGGACCCGCTACATAAGTGAAATAAAGTCCTGTAACTTTGTTTTTGTTACAATATGCACCCTTCCTTCCTAATTTTTTTTTTGCCATTGATTTGAAACTTAAAATGTAATTTGAAAACTATAGTAAGTATTCATTGTTATTTATCTATCTCAACATCAATCTACCACTTTTATTATCATTATAATTTTATTATTTTAATAATCACCGTTATCATTTAATTAATATAATCTATAATTTCAGCCTTGTTTATGGAAAAACTTGTTAACAATTGAAAAATATGTCACATAAAAATTATTTTATCAAAAACAGATTTTACATATACATCATTTTTCATTTTTCAAGTATTTTATATAAAACAAGTATACCTTTAATATTAAATTTGTTGTCTAAGTTAGATGTGGTCATTGTTCGGTGTGTTGTGCCATATAATTTAGTGATTAATTTTTAAAATCAATGGTTTGCTCATTCTTTAAAGTTTAGAACTCGAGCTAGATTTGTTTACGCAGCCACACGGGGTTTTAAAAAAAATGAATTTTTTTTCTTAAACTAATTTTTTATGTGTTTTTTTTTATCGTTTTAATATATTGATATTAAGAATAAATTTTTAAAAAATTAAAAAATATTAATTAAATATATTTTCAAGTAAAAATTACTTTGAAAAATAATTGCTACAACAATATCAAACACAGTCTAATAAAAATAATTCTTTCGGCTCTTTAATTTTGGTATAGATAACTTATTTTTTTACGAGTATTTTAAAATTTGTTTGATTTAGATGCAGAAGACTTAGTCTAAAAATATGATGTAATTATTAAAAATAAATGTTAATGATTGGAGGGGTCTAGGTAAAAAACAACTTGCATTACCATAATTGAATTTCAATCCATGTTTCTATAGTACGAAAATCAATTTGATGAATATTTATATATATATAAAAAAAATTAGAGGATCAATACGATGAATACAGGAATAAAATGCAAAGTTGTTCGCACGTGGTGGGGCCTTTCAAAAGATGATCTCTTTTCCATTTTGACTTCTTTTGACTCACTGCACTCCACATGGCAGAATTCTGGGCCATCCATTTGTTGACTCTGATGAACGGATGGTTAAGAGTAGACCAAGACCATCGTTAAACGTACATCAGGGCCACCGATAATTGAAAGGTGTTACAGGACTACAAGAAATTAATACGGATTATTTTTTTTTAATTTTTTTAAGAAAAATATATTGGTCAAGAAGAAATTATTACTGGTGTTGATAAATTTTGTCTAGATGTGAAACCTTTAAATCACTTAGTTTTAGATTAAATTATATAAGAATTATTTTAATATAATCCAATCAAAAATCTAAAATTAATTTTGAAAATTAATAAAAACATAGTTTAATTTTATTAATTAATAAAATATTAATATATTATATTTGTTTAGGTTAACCTGATTCATCCTATTAAATCTATCACTCAGTTATAAATTTTATTAAGTTTAATAATTTTATTTTTTTTATAAAATTAGTTTTTATTTAATTATATGATAAAAAAAATTAATTTTTAAAAAATTCATTATCATCTTAAAAGAAAAATTAAAATGAAAACAAATTTTTAGTATTTTATATATAATTAAAGATAAGAATATTAATAAATACGATAAAATTATATTAAAAATCTTCAAATACATAAATTCTATGCTAATTGAATATTCATGAGGTTTTTTATTTTCATATAAAAAATGCTAAGTTTCTCACAAAAACTTGTTATATTATTCAAAAAATATGTTAAAATTGAAATATAATGTTAATTTTTTTTTTATAATGCATTTAAATCCAAAAGCAAATATAAAAATTGGAAAATTGATCCTCTCTTATTTCTTAATTTAATTGGAAAATCGAGATGTCTCGTGCTAAAACAACTCTTTGATTAGCCTTAGAAATGACAACATTTTCGATCCTTTCATTTATGAACTTGAAAACCCCAAAAAAAAAAAAGACAAATAAAATAAAAATAAAAAATAAAAAAGGAAAACACAAAAATATAAAGCGAAGAGAATGAAAGACTACCGTCGGCTAGCTAAGTTCAACACTGGTCACATTACTGTAGAAGCAGAAGGTTCACTGACAACACAACGGAGGAGGAAAGAGCACTGCAAATCTGTGGGTGAAAACACCTACAGGCTCAAACATCGATCTTATTTGTGTTTGTATCTCATGCCCGTCAAAACAAGAACTCGTGGATCGAAAAAACTCTACAATTCCTGGGCATAAGAAAACCCCACCTCTCTATTCATCAACAAGGCTTTGATCCTTGGTTTCTTTATCTAGCCATGAGAAGAAAATCTGATTTTCTCATCTTCCAAATAGAAACCAGACTGGGTTTTGTTATGGAAAAGATGTGATTTCACAAACTCCTTCACTGGTCAAAACCCACTTCATCTTTCACTAGTTCTTTGCATACCATAAGCAAGGCTTTGACGTGGGTCGTCGTCGTTAGCAGTGTCTTGGGCTCTTGGAATCTCCATCATCCTTCACTTTCAAGCAACAAATCTTTAGACCCTTCGCTACTCGTAGCCGCTCTATCCCCTTGCTGTATCATTTTTTAATTGTTTTGCAGTTATTTTGTCGAGAATTTGATCAAATTCTAGGGCCAAACCACTCATCTTCTTAAATAATCCGATATTTTTTTTTATTAATTTTCTTATATAAAAATTAAAATGTTATAAGCTTGTAAACTTCGTATAAAGTGCAATTAACCCTTTAAAATAACTTCATCAAAGGTTATAGAAAATAAAGCTGTCATCAACTTCTTATGGTAAAAACTCAAGGATTCAATAATAGAATAATTTTTACCACCAATGATTAAACAAATTCTAGCCAGAGGTAGTTGAAACTTGCCAAAGAAGATGGAAGTATGTCTAAGAAGATTCTGTTTCTAAAGTCTGTCCCTTGCAGATTCCATCACACCAACTGTTTACTGTCCCTTAGTATTTTGCACCTTCTTTCCTTGAAGATTCCACACACACACACACACACACTCTGACCCTATCGCATTCTCATCCCTCAAAACAAAAGTACAAAGCACCACCTCATAAAAAAAAACACTGAAAACTGCTATTGATGAAGCTCAAATGAGATGCACAGATCATCTTTTACAAAACTAAGCGAAATCCAACAATGCCATCATCTAAAAAAGAAGCCCTTTTCATAGCTAGTCTTATAGCCCTCTGGTACTCATCAAACATTGGTGTTCTGCTTTTAAACAAGTTCTTGTTATCAAACTATGGCTTTAGATTCCCAATCTTTCTCACAATGTGCCACATGTCAGCTTGTGCTATACTTAGTTACTTATCAATTGTTTTCTTGAAGATTGTGCCTTTGCAAGTTGTTAAATCAAGACCCCAGTTGTTAAAGATTGCAACTTTGAGTGTTGTTTTTTGTGGGTCTGTTGTTGGTGGCAATATTTCTTTGAGGTATTTGCCTGTATCTTTTAACCAGGCTGTTGGAGCTACTACACCTTTTTTCACTGCTGTTTTTGCTTACTTGATGACTTTCAAGAGGGAAGCTTGGGTTACTTATGCAGCTCTTGTTCCTGTTGTTGTTGGTGTTATTATTGCTAGTGGGGTAAGTTCTTTTCTCTTCTATGGATCTTCAATTGGTTATAGAATTGTGGACATTTGTTTTTGTTTACAAGTTGATCTGAGACTTTTTGGTGTTTTTGACTTTGAGTTTTTCGAGATTGATTCTTGTATTGCGAGCCATGCCAATTGACAATGGTAATGCAGATCCAGGATCTTGTTTACTTGTGTTTATGTGTGATAATTTATGCATGCTATTGTGCTATGTATATGTTCTGATCTCAGATGTCACATATGATAAGCTGATCCTTTTATTTTCTTTCTTTGTCGGGTTAGAAAATGGTGGGTCATAAGGGGAATGTACATTTCTTAAAAGTGTAATCACTTTCTGGACTGTGTAAGTTTGTAACAGCAAGAATGCTGATTCTCATTTCATTGTTTAGTGATTTTCACATGAATCACTTTGAGAGTAACCCAGTATCTGCTGAAGCAGTAGGAGATTCAGTTGCTGATAGTTTTATGTTCTAGCTAGTCTACTCATTAGCATATAAAATACTGTGGATTGGTGGTTGCCTACTTGCTGTGATTTGTCAAGGATTCGATTTCTTGTTCGTATTT
>Ga0307507_10006833_pt1 | contig 17060 bp, 21 predicted proteins | sample 7_EM_MG_FD_207223 | JGI IMG/M metagenome (GOLD analysis project Ga0307507, IMG submission 207223) | Populus trichocarpa ectomycorrhiza microbial communities from riparian zone in the Pacific Northwest, United States - 7_EM | ecosystem: Host-associated > Plants > Roots > Unclassified | place...
CAATTTAATTGTCAGCCTTTCTTCATCACATTGCATTTCGATTACATTTCGTATTTTCGTTTCGGGCGGGGGGGGAGGAGGGGGGCTGTAAGGGTGCTAGTAGATTCTCTGCTGAATACATGGTAGCATTCGCGGCATTAACAAGATTTGCACGGTGATGACTCCTTTGACTTACCGCAACCGTTATACACAACCTTTTTGTAATCACACATATCTCTTTCCAAAAAAAAAATCTTTGCCTGTTTCCTCTGAGAGATAAAGATAGAAGTTGACTGTTTTTCTGTTTGATTTTTCGAATTGAGGTGGAGTTGTTTAAAAAGGGTGGAGTTGGCTCTTCGATTGAGAGTGCGGATAAGCAAACGCAAAAAGTAACAAGAGATGTCTCCCAATGACGTCAAAGATGGTAGTACGGTAGAAGTAATAGCAGCAGTAATAGTGCGGTCGTGGTATTAGTAGCAGTAGTAGTATCAGTAGTTGTAGAAGTATTTGTAGTAGTAGTAGTAGTAGTACTAGTAGTAATAGTAGTAGTGTACTGGTAATAGTCGCAGTAGCAGCAGTAGTGGCAATAGTAGCAGTAGTAATAGTAGTAGTAGTAACAGTAGTAGTAGCAGTGGCAGCGGTAATGGCAATGGAGGCGGAAACGACAGTGTGCGGTCGATATAGGAGTATTGAGAGAAGATGAGGCCGAGTCAGATGACAGGTAAATAGAGTAAGCTTGTTGAAAGAGAAACCCAGTGAGTAGATGTGAGATGAGGTAGTTGAGCTTCCGTGGCTTTAACAGGATATTGGAGGATAGGCTAATGTCTTTATATGTTGAGGCGTGGATCGCCGGTCAACTAGGGACTCTCGCGCCATTACTGTTCCGAAGAAGCAAATATTTTTTTCCCTCAAAAAAATAATAACACTTTTTTCCCCCAATCAATGTCAGCGGTTAGGAAGAAGATACTTCCGGTACACGCTGACCCGGGAAGTATGCAGTCCGATTAGGCTGAGACAGATACGTGATGCCACTGGGAGGCTCGTTTCCATGGTTATTCGGATTGATTGTGGTAGTATAGCGTACATTGCCTATAGACGGAATGACTTGTTTTCCATTTTTTCACTCAGTCATAGCCATCCTGTTGTCACTATGGGAATAGCCCTCCCTCCATATCCCATAAAATTGGGATACCTCGATAGAGTGTTCTCCGCTCTTTCTAGAAAGACCGGTATGAAAATTCGAGGATATTTGTTCGAGGACGAATTGGAGTGGTCCCACAGCTAGTAAAACACCATCATGTGCAAATGTTCTCATGTTTGGATAGAGTTTCTATAGATGACCTAGGTGGGTGGTGTCGCCTCCAGGATGGCCCCGCCAGGATGAGTCTGCTTGTTTATCCCCCACCCAAGTCCAGACCCCCATACTATCCAGCTTCTAGAATGGTGGCGAGGACCGTTTCAGTAGGGATAATTGTCATGGATTGATATTGACAAATACAGGTGGGTGTGCGCCTATTGGGATAGATAGGGACATCTTGAAAGAGTGTATATGTATGGGAGGGGAAGGTTGGGGGAGGGTGGGGGAGGGTTTGGTACCTTCGGTGGTTTAATGAATAGGAACCGCAGTTTTGGTGTAGTGTTCGTGTGTATCGGAAGAATGGGTGCTCGTAATGTCAGAGCGTTTTTTTAAAAAGGACTACTATTTCACACCACCGAAATTTGGTTCCTCTTGCTTGGTAGGATTCAATAGCAGTTCTTTAAAAAAAAATTCGACATCACGAGTAGCGAGGATTGCACTAAGACCAACTACCAAAGCGGGGATCTTTGGGCGTCCGCCCACACTGCTCTAGGGTGCTAGGAAACCGTTTTTTGTTTTTTAGACAACGCGTGAATTGCGTGTTTTCTGCCGCGTTCGACAGGGAAGGGGGAGTTTGAAGTTGAGATCGACCCAGTCTCTCTCTGTTCTTCTCAGGATGGAAGAAGGGCGAGTGGGTAGGATGAATGGAACGAGTTGCAGGGGGGAGATGAGATGGATAATGGAAATCCTAGTACTTGTGCATTCCAAGATCTTAGAGGCTCCACGGTGTTCAGACTATGGCATAGAATCCCAGGCTAGTCTAGCAGTAAAAATATTCGGTTAAGCTAAGGTGTCCATTGGGGATATTCTGAAGCCAAGAGTAGAACCTAGACATACTATGGCTACCTACTCTAGCGCAGGGATTTCAGCTCTGGAGAGTGGTCCGGGTCTCCTTGAATAGGTAAGCAGGGAGAAGGATAAGGGTAGTGGACGGTGGGTCTAGTAGGGAATTAACGAAGTAAGATGCCCGTTGCGCACCGAATAGCGCAAAGCCTTTTAGTAGTTTCCAACCAACCGTATAACTTATATTGAGTCTCTAAAGTAGCTCAGCCTAAATACCCATGCAAAACTGGGTTAAATTTGTTAAATTCAATCATTCATATAGAGCTCAGTATATTAATGGGAAAGGATGACCATACGACAATATCACGTTCCATTTCCCATCTCCTTTCTACGGTATCATACTTTTCAATGTGTCGGTATCGTCATACAGTATCGCTCGCAAATTTCCCCATCCTAGAGACAATCGTAATCGACCGCCATAAAGTAACAAAAAGTCTGCCTATCATTATCATCAATCACTAAGAGTTCCGTCCCGCCCTAGATAATACATAATATTTTGTACCCCTCCCGCCCCCATAATTACCCTACCCACACCCACATCCACATGCTACATAACATCGGCTGGTCGTGGAAGTATCATGTGACCCGAAGATATATATGTCCCAGGCAAGTATCATACCCTAAAATAGGGATTCACAAAATATATCGCAAAAGATCAGTGCATATCTGAGGCCCATACAAATTCCCAACCCCTACTTTTGGATACCTCTTGCTTGGGATAAGTGTTATGGCGTTGAGGAAAAATGGACGCCATGCAGATTGCGAACGCGTGCTCCAAGTTTAAGAAGGTTCGGGTCTGAATGCCTTCCCCTTCTGAATCAACGATTAGGAGATTAAAAGTAGGCGGGTGGGCGGGGATCTGCAGCGTGCCTTGGAACCGAGTGCTGAAGGCCAGGGATATCGAGGTTGGAGAAACGCTGTTAGAAATCAAGTAGTATCCACGTGATATAGCACTGTACAGTGCTGTACTGTAAGGTTTTAGAAAGGAAGAAAAAAGGACCGATTCGGTACGCGTCGGGAGGCAATACGGCAGGTACTAGATAGTGTGATATTTAGGTTTAGCACCCCGCTGAACCACACCGCCGGGATTTGGAGTCTCCTGCCCCCTTAGTCTCTCTCCTCTCCTCCTCGTGTCTCTCTGATCCCGATGCCGTCGTACCATAACCACGACCATCACCACCATCGCGATCATCATCACCATAGCTCATTTGCTTTGCGTTTTCTTCCGCGTTCCTATCCCGAATCCTGATTTCCCCCAAACTTATCTATCAGTTGCACCCGACAGATCGAACCTAAACCACTTTTAGCAGGTTGTTTTTCTATTCTTTCCTCACTTATAAGTATTTCCCATCTATTTTCCTCCTCTGCCCATTGCGTGTGTCTATTGCGTGCCTTGTCTAGTCTCACCTTAGCTACGGCTTTGGGAGAACCCGGCGCGGGGAGCATATCGGAAAAAAGCAAACGAGTGCGCCAAACACGCGAAAACGAGGACAGGAAGGGGGGGATTGCACTTTTCTTGCATTTGCGCCTGTTTCGTAGAGCATGAGCCTAGATATGATACCGGGTCTAATGATGACGCCTGCTGAGCATCTCCGGACTCTGCGGACACCGACTTACTATACCTGGACTTCCCTTTCCTCTCTTGCTGCGTCGGATTTAGACTCTGTTACCCGTATTTCACGCGGGACGGAACGAGGTGCGATGTGACATTCGATCTTAGCTGCTTGATTGGTGGGTAGGACTGTGGTCCGATCTTTCCACTAGCATTGGAAGGCATTTGCTTTAGGAATATAGCGTAAACACTGTTCCTGTCTGTATGTTTCTGTGTCAGCTAGTTTTGTTGCTTGTATCGTTATTACCATTTCATGTGAGAATAAAGTGCGTAGGATTGGTAAGAAAAACCTATATGACGTCGAAGATCCCTTGCCGGGCTAGGGGTGCGGTGCGTTCCACGGCTCCGCCATGGCTGCTCCTGCGGAGTCTATCATTTGAATGCTCTCTCGACCTCATCGTCATGAGAAATTCCAAAATGCGCAAATCCGCCTGTAGATGGACTAATGGGCTAGACCCACATCACGAGATAGCACGGCATGGTAGTTTATTTATGTTTCATGTCATAAAAGTTATCATCGAACCCGTGAGCTCCGGACACCACAAGGTGGTTAGCTCTGATATGTGGGTGAGCTGGGAGCAGAGCTGGAATCCATTCGGGTATGGCTATTAGAAACTCGAGAAACACTGTTTACCTCGAACTTTAATCATTAATCTAATTCCTTGAAGACTACAGTAATACCTGTGAGTAACATAGAGCGGCTTTCGCAAGGGTTCTGAGAAGGATTTACAGTAGGGCAGGAAATTTTAGGATATTCCATCTGAGGCTTGCACCATCTATAAAAACCCCTAGTAAATTTCAATAGGGGCTTAAAGAAAACCAGATATTTGATTTGGCCTTAGAGAATAAAAAGTATAGTATTACATTTTTAAACAAAAGGAAGTTAGCAGAATGATTTAGTTTGAGTTAAGTACAATTGATTTCTTATAAGTAGGATTAAAAGTACAGGGTAATAGTGAGTATTTGATTATCATACATCATTAAATTTATGTTTAATTGATTTTATCAATAACAGTATTATAGTTTTAAGATAAATTTTTACCTTTTTTTAGTTAAGTAGGAATTGAATGAGAATTACAGCTTTAACAGGTATAATATCCTTTAGTGAATACTATCATCAGCTAAGTAGGCTTACAAGTCTACAGCCACGACTCCTCTAAGAATTTAAATTAATTAAACCTTGAGGTTATGGTAAGAGCCAAGTAGTCTACATCATTCCAAACATTTTATAAAGTTATTCCACCATTAATTCAAGTGTTGGTGCCAGGACAAGTCTGCCCAATTAGCCATTTTTGGTGTAAAATTGCTTATGCCCACTCGCTGTTCTGGTTCTTGTATAATACTTCATTAAATTTTACTTCATGCTCACTTAATCAAAAAAGAAAAGAAAAGGAAAAGAAAAGAAAAAAAGAAAAAAAGAAAAAAACACTTATTAGAAATAGCGGTGAGCAAATGCTGGATACGGTAGTTCTACAAATGCTCTCCCCCCAATCATCTTATCTTAGGAGTGGTCATTTTTAATTATATTGCGTGATTTTGGTAATCGAGAGGACTGATTTTAGGCTTCAAGCACTAACCCGAAGCAATGCCCGCCGCTGCCCGATCGGCGAAAAACCTGATGACAGGAGATACCAGTAATACGGTACTGAAACTTTGCTACGATATCGAAAAGCAAAATCCGAACTCTTGGCGTTCGTTATAGCGAGAGGCGGTGGTACTCCAACGTTAGTGACTTAGCGGAGGCACTCACACACTCCTTCTGACTCAGCTAGCCTTTGGTCTACTTGTATTGCGACCACGATGCCCATGCACCCACTTGGCCGCCGTTTCATAACGGGTGCAACGTCGGCCCGACCCTTCAGCATCTCTCCCCTCCACATCTTGTCTCACCTGTCCACTAGTAGCAGTCATATCCCACCCCATTCGGTCCGGTGCCTTCTGGCTGGCTGTACCATGCAGTGCCGCGCCATGAAGTGGCCTGATGTGTGTGTGATGCGATGAGACGAGATGGGGATTATGGCAGGTGCCCTGAAGAGTTTGATCTTCGATTGGGGCTTGCCAGATGTCCAGGCCATCGCTCCTACAATCATTTCCCTTGCATTAGGGCTTGTAGAATGGGAGTAGTACCGTCGGTACTTTTGATCGAGAGTGTTACCGTCGTATGATATGGCGCACGGAGCAGAAGTGGAAAAGCCGGAGGTAGAGATAGGGCGAAATGGGAATAGCATCTCGTTTGGCTATCGTATTCTGAATTTTGCCTCCCATCGGCGAGGTTTGCGATGTAAGGTATAGTGCTGTCTAATTAACCGAGTCTCGGCGCCGAAGGTAGCCTGTGAATACGCTGGAACGAACGAACCTACTGATCCTCGATCCCGGGGGGGGGGTGGCCTCGTTCATCGGGCGTGGAGTAATAAAGCGGGAAAAGGAGGATAGGAAGGTTTGGGCAGGGTGTGGCACTGTAATAACGATAATTGAGTAACCACGGTACTAGTACAGCAGAGTAACGTCCGGAAATATGATTGCGTGTTTACCCTGCTCCTCACAACCACACCTATAATATAATACTATGCAATTAAGACCCGAAGAAAAATCTCCTTGTTCCCCGAACCTGGTTCTTCATGCCCGAAACTGGCTAACTTAATAAACTTTTTTCTCTTTGTCTTCCTATCATTCGATCCCCTCTATAACGCCACGTTTTTGTTTAAAATCTCAGCAGACAAGTTGGTTGCGAGAGTAAGAGATGAATTTGTAATGCATAATTGTCATATGTCTAATATGTCATTTGCTATCGTACGGAATCCGTCCCTGTTGAAAAGAGAGGAAAGCCAGGAGATCTTCTGAGGGACAGATATTCGGAATTAGCATTATGGTCAAAAGATATTGAGAGAAGTGTAAAAAAAGAACAACGCTGAGAAAACGCAAAACGAAGCGGAACGAAAAAAAAATAGTCCGAGACATCTAAGACATCCTTGTAGCAGGTTAAACCTGAATTTTGACTCCGACGAATGGTGGGGAGGTTGGTGCGTGGAGGATTCCTTGCGAAGAGAAAGTGAATGTTTCTGGAAAGGACCCAAAAAAGAAAACCCCCCGCCATCCCGGATCCGAAAGCCCGCGCGATTACTTTTGTTTCTTGGCAATGGCTGGTCGGAAGCGGAACACCCGCGTTGCTGGGATACGATGGGAGGGCGGGAAGGGATTGATGATATTTTATTTTATTTTCTTAGGAACACCAATTGGGACGATCCCTTCTATTCGAAGTCCTCTTCCATAGCATCGTTATCCACCCAACCCCGGGATCTCTCAACGGCTTTGCTCCAAAGGCTAAACCACTTTTCCCTAGTGCTTTCGTCGGTCATCGGACTAAACGTCTTGCGGTTGTCACGGTTGATGCCCTTGAGTTCGTCAAACCCTTTCCACAGGTTCACTGCGAACCCTGCGGCAATCGCTGCGCCAAGTGCCGTGGTTTCTCGCATTTGGGGCCGGTCAACATCGATACCTGTGGTCAGTCATAGTTTTCAGTTAGTTTATTGATAGAAAAAAGGCGGAACCTGGGTATGAATTTTCTCCGGGTTTTGTTTTTCATCTCCCGCACTAGCGGGTTTGGTTATAACTTACCCATAATGTCGGCCTGGAGCTGTGACCCCCACATCCCCGGTCAGCTGGAGAGGTCAAATCATTTGGAAAGTGATTTCAATCCTATACCTGCATACAAACATCGGAATTGCTCATGCCCCCATCAACGGCGAGCGCATGCAATGCCGTTCCACTGTCCTTCTCCATTGCAGCCAAAATAGCCTTGGCCTGATAGCATGTTGCCTCAATGGTCGCCCTTGCAATGTGTTCCTTCGTTGTATATTGAGTGATACCGACTGCGAGAGACCTTGCATAAGTTTTCTCGTTTCCGGCAAATGCGAGGCCGTACCGGGAGCGAACCAAATGGAGATTCATCTACTCACATATAGTACCCTGGGCATCATCGATCCAGTACGGAGCAAAAAGACCGGAAAAAGCGGTCACGAAAACGACACCGCCAGTGTCTAGGAAAAACGCCATGTTAGCTCCGTGTCCCGAGTGATTCTTGGTATCAAATCTTCGCCATTTCTACCTACCAGGCACTTTTGCAGCAAGTTCGCCGACTTCACTAGATTCTTTAATGAGCCCCAGGTTATCTCGCAGAAACTTGATAGCCGAGCCAGCAACAGCAATAGATCCTAGAAGCAAGAGGTTAGTTGGGGTAAAAATACACAGCTAAGGCATTAGGAGCAGGCACCCTCTAAGGCATATACCGGCTTGAAACCCTTAAAGGCATAGGCCACGGTGGTTAGAAGGCCGTTCTCCGATATCACCGGCTCATAGCCGGTGTTATAGAGGAGGAAACAACCAGTTCCATAAGTATTCTTCGCCATTCCAGGAGTGAAAGCGCACTGCCCGACCAAAGCAGCGCTCTGGTCCCCGAGACAGCCAGTGATTTTAGTGCCAGCGAGTATACCGTCGCTGATGTTGCCATATGCATCGGGGTCTGAAGAGGGGACGATCTTTGGTAATTTCACCCCCCTTACACCGAACCAATCAATTAGGAAGTCATCGTATTCCAGTGTGTTGATATTACAAAACATAGTCCTGGATGCATTAGTTGGATCGGTAACATGCAGCCCATTCTTTACACCACCGGTAAGGTTGTATAATAGCCAAGTGTCAACCGTCCCGAAAGAAAGGCGATCGTTTCTGAGCGCAGATTGGACAGCCGGAACATGTCGCAGCATCCACATTAACTTAACACTCGACGGATATGTGGATAGCGGTAGCCCACAGAGTCGCCGGAGCTTCTCTGAACCCGTTTTTTTGCGCAATTCGTGAACTAATTTTGCGGTCCGGGTATCCGGCCACACAATGGCATTATAGAGCGGCTTTCCTGTTTCAGTATCCCATACTACCTGAGTTGTGATAACAACGAAGAAAATTTAGCGATAGTCGTTTCAATAATATGAAAGAATAATTTGGGGCAATATAGAGGGGGTCAATAGGGAGGGGATATTACTGTTGTTTCACGCTGATTTGTGATTCCCAATGCTTTGATATCACCCACTTCATAGCCTTTGTCGAGAAAATTTCTAGTGGCTTTTTCTATGCACTCATTCACAGAATTTAAGATTTCATATGGATCATGCTCAATCCATCTATATGTGCTCATGCAGAAATTAGCACTTGGATTATTGATATAACATATGCTTTTTTTCTTGGGGGAGCGTTTTTTATATATATATATATATATTGGGACCAATTACCCCGAGTGCGGATATAACTGTCCAAATTCGACTTGGTGACTAGCCTGGGGTGTGCCAGAACCATCAAAGATTAGAAAACGTGAACTTGTAGTTCCCTGGTCAATTGCAGCAGTGAAAGCCTCGGGTCCTCCATTTTTCAGTCGGAGAGGAACTACAGACGTTGCTGTGGTAGACCGTAAGTAGGCAGTGGGTAACGACCGATGGCTATTCCGATTTGTAACCCTTATAGGCTTTGAGGAACCGCTATCCATGGGGGCTAGCGACGAAGAGGGGTAGGATGGGTAGAAAGGAGAAGAAGAGAACAGGGAGAAATTGTAGCTGTATGAGGTGACGGACCGTTTTTTGAGAAAGGTCGACTGTACGGAGGAAAGACCGTTGGCCGTTAATGAAAAGGTGCAGGCGATGGTTGGCCTTTTGGAGGGCAACGGAAATAAGGAACGCAAGCCCGAGCTAATGTTGCACGAGGGCAAGCCAACCAGAGGGGAAAGACGGGTTGAGCAAGGAGGGTAAAATGTCGGATGGCTTTGTCCTGGTAGACAGGGTGGGAATAATGTGGGGCGAAGAACGAGGGCGAGTGGAGAATAGAGATTGGGCGTGAGAAGGCAGGTACGGTACGAGTCCAAGAACATAGTGGTCAGGTGGGAAGGTATCGCAAAAAAGGCTAAGCGGAGGGGGGCAGAAGGAAGAACGGTAGTGCAACGCTCATGCAACACAACCTGCAGTGCTCGATCAACATCGATAACTCCATCTATATACCTCGTTTTTAAAATTCACTACCGGTAGACTACGTGATCTAAAAGATACAACACCACACTTTCACCTCCCTATCGGCCCCACACCATCCATCCTTTCATCACTCGATATCAGGGTGATTTGTCAATCAATATACAAAATTTAATATCCTCTCTTCTAGTTTGTTTGTTTGTTTTTTTAGCACTGGTTTTTCATAATAGTATTTATCCCCTTGGCTGTGTCGAGGCTTACCTTTCAAGCCCTTGCTGGTTTAACTACTATTCGTTTTCTTCTTCTTCTTCCTTTTCACTAGATATCTTTTTAAACTTGTATATTTTACATATAAAGTTTTTGTACCTAATGCTGTATGGTATTATACAATCTATAGAGATTTTCAACATTAAAATTTTTTTTTTTGGAGTCTGAAGTTATGATACTACATCTGAAGCTGGCCTGTTTTCTTCTTCACTCCCGCCTAAAATCACCTTGCTGAAAGTGGCTTTAGGGTTCGCTGTATCCTTATTCATATGGCAGCTTTTCAAGGACATGACATTGTCATGGGTTCTTCTCCGGTATTTTCTCCCTCTGGTTTTCTCTTTTTTCCTTGCTTTGTTGTTTCTGTATTCAATTTCTGAGTATATGGCTTACAAAATTTCTCTTCCTATTTGGCATTATGCAATTATTTTTTACCTTTTCCTTCCCGCTCTGCTCATTGATAAGTCATAGTCAAAATCATGAGTCCGCGTACAGTACAGTACGATCGTACTTGCCTCATCTCAGATCACTTGTGTTTTGCTTTTTCGCCTAGGCCTACCTTAATTCAACCTCTTACCATGATTCCCAATTATTTCGGTTTTTACAGCAGTGTATTCCTTCTAATACAATCGTGTGGCCGCGCCGTTTTTTATTTCTTCTATCATGCCTTTAGACGTAAATTACAAAATCTTCAAATAAGTTGCTTCCTTGTAAAGTTTCTTCGGTTCCCTCCCCCTTGATCTCAACTTCTTTCTTAATGCTGCCTTGACTAGCAAACATAACTATATAGTCCAAGTCCTCGTCATCCTCAGACTTTAGCCTCTGCCCCTTGCTGTATTCAGTTTTAGATTCGTGCTTGACTCTTATGGTAGGCGTTGGTGTACTCTGCTGTATTAGGTCGTGGCCCTCTTGCTTAATTTCCTCTTGCTTGGTTCGGCCAACATGCACCCCGGTTGATGGTGGAACTGCCACTTTATGCTCTTGTTTCACATCACAGGCCTTTACGTCTTCATAAAGCACTGTACCCTCATGTTTGGCGACATGTCCCACGTTTGGAGTCTCGTCTCTTTCAACGGCTGGCTCATCCAGTGGTTTATTCATGCTAAATATGGGAACGTAGGGTGTCCGTCCTTTGGAATCGAAAATCTGATCTTTGGGCTTTGAGCCGTCTAGCACCAAACTACCCTTCCTATGTGCTTCATGGGCTGCTGGAATTTGTTCTATCCTGGCAGGCTCAACCCTCGATTCATTCTTCTGAACGCTTCTCACACCGTCCCTTTCGGTGCCGGTGTTTTTTCCAATTGGGCGTTGGAGAATACCTTTTTTCGGTCTTGAAGTCATTGTTTCGGGGCACCATCTATAGCTCGCGCCCTCGCGCAGGAGCCTCTCCAACGTTGGAAGCCCGTCATCGTCATCGCTCGATCTCTCTCCGTATATTTTCCTCGATGCGCTTTCCCCTGCAGGTTTGCCTGGTGGGAAGAGTGGCATAGCGGAAATACGCCTCACCTTCGACCCAATCTCTCCCCCGTGGGCTTCATGCAATCTTTTCAGACGTGTGATCTCTGTAGATAGCGGGAGGTCAGGTTTCGGTTGGGGTAAGGAGCATCCGGAGCCTTCATCAACCCTCACTCCTTTGGGCATAAGGCTGCTGTGCCGATTGTATGGCAATGCCTGCCACCCAATATTTCCGGGTCCACTAGATCCTTTCTCTGCTAGCTTCGCTCCTAGCATTGTGCTTGCCCCTATCGCACCGGCACCTTTCGTGACTCTGATAGCCTTCGGACGCTTTTCTAATCCTTCACGGCAGCAAAAATGCTTACATCTAACTTGTCTTAGCACACGATGATCAATCTGGGCTTGGGGTCTTCTTACTTAGACTTGTCCCCACATTTATGTTTGCACGCCCATTTTCCATTCGGCAGTTGGTGAGTCTCCTGGCTTTCAGCTTCCTCGGAAACAGCGTTCTCCTTAGCCCCGTTAATGCTGTTAGCAAGCATTCTCGCATTAGTTGCTGTGTTTAGTCTAGTCTGATTAGTCAATGATTCTCCAAGGCCCCCGATATGTGAGAAGTCGAGGTCTTCCACTATGGTTCCAGCATACTATTAGCGGCTGGTATCCGGCTCATCTTCTGTTGTTCTTACCGGCGGCAATGAATTCGGCATCCCCATATTCTTCCTCTCCGCCAGCATGCTCTCTAACCGCACTAGAGCCTGCCTGCTCATCACTAGCCTTTTGTGGAGGTGATATAATCGCCTTTCGTGGAAACAAACAAATATCTACTGTCGGTTTAAGCACGTGGGTTTTAATTGTACCAACTAAGTTCACAGCGTTACTATTGCCTCTTGTAGACCGGGAACTCAGCACAAACCTATATCTTCGCAAACTAAGTGGCACAAGACCCTTTGCTCCGGTGTTTCCAAATCAACCTTGAGCTGAACTGTTTTTCCACCGTCTAGCTTTGAGACACTAAAACGTATAAGCACCCTGCCTGATAGGACCAGCAGGTATCTTACGGAAGCCTCCTAAACTCGACCAAGAGGCCGTCTGAACGCTCGACAAAAAGGTTTGCAAAGAGGAGGTTTCCACGAAATCTCTCAGGAGGCCGACTGTTCAAGAATCCCAGCTCCGCCTTCACAATTAACTTTACAGGATCCCTCCCATTACCGCTCTATTAGACCTTCAAATTAGCCCACGGCTTAGCACAAGCCCATGAAATGTCTGCTTGACGTACCACGGATATCTGGCTGCAAAAAACCCTAAAAAGAGGGACAGATTGCGCTAGTTTAAGCACGTTGGCCCCGAAAGGTGGATTCCTAGACAAAGTGGTCTCAATCTTATGAGACTCGATCTTTGCTAGCATCTCGAGATTCCGGATTCCTGCATTTACCAACTTTTTGATTGCCGCGGGCCCGAACCCTTCGATCTGGCGCAACTGGCTCGGCGAATCTTCCCATGCCTTGGCTTTAAGTGATCTTCCTAGCTCTAGAGCAGCTTTCACGGTTGTTGCATCTTTTGAGTATATTTTGCAATCAATGATGCACCGAATGATCCTATGGCAATGCTGAAAAACCAATGCCTTATCTTGTAACAGCGAGGTCTTATACTTTTGAAAGCCAGATTCGGTGGGAAATTCCATCATTCCAATCTCGAACTAGGGCATGGTTAGCCTCAGCAGCCCAGTAATATACATTGAAGAAATCACCTGAATCACCAGTTGGACCTTGTGCGAGCTATTCCACAAATTGCCCTTTACTGGGAATCTCATCCCCGGAGACTTATTTAGTTCTTTATAAAGTCCCTTCTCACCGCTTCGAAATCGGATTTCTTTAAATTCTTCTGCACTAGACAAAGCGACAAGCTTGGCTTTATTAGTAATTGTTCTCCACCAGCCCTGGGGTGTTATACCACATCCGATAGGCCTGCTCGTTCTTGAAGTTGCAGAATTGTTTTCATTGACCCAAATTTCACATAATATCTTGCCATTGCTAGCCCCTGTTCGGAACACCTTAATCGGCCGCCATCTACCAGCACCAGTCCTTCCTCGGTCAGAAGTTTGATATTCCTTTCACATATTTCTTCTAATCTCTCTTCTATATCCTGGATTCCCCTCTCCCCTGCTATCCCGTAGTGTGATGGATTCTTCTTCAAACGAACGTAAAGAAAGGTGGACCTCAACCACCTTTTAGCTGATTCGGAATTGGTAATGGTTCCCAAACCTATTTCAGCATTCTAAGACCAATCAGTAAGGGTTTAGGCTACTAAGTGACTTAACCTTACTATATGCTCCACCAGATTCTGATGTAAACTTGAGCTAGTTAGCTTAGACGACCCTTTTTTCAAGGAGGTAACCTACCAACTCTCAAGAATTTCGGTTCCGGAAACCATCTTTTCATATCTAACCTGATGTTCCCTCCGCGTCATTATAACTGCTACTCCGGTATCATCAAATTGCGGGCGACCAGCCCTTCCGAGCATCTGCATCACCTCAAGATCGACATATTCTTTAGGGCCACCATTAGACCATGTCGCAGTATTTTTTATGACAACAAGATGGGCGGGAAGATTAACGCCAACTGCCAGGGTCGATGTACAACAGATCACAGAGAGGTGGCCCTCAAGGAAAAGCCGCTCGACCAGGGCCCTATCATTCTGATCGAGCCCAGCATGGTGAAAAGCCACGCCACATGCGCCAGTTGAGTGTAAATCCTTATCCCTGAAGGAAAATTGTATTGTCGGAGTTGGCCACATTCTATCTGCTGGTTTCGCAGTGGAGAAGCATTGAGCGAGAACCTTGGCTGTGCTAATGCACATAGCTCTAGTCATACAAAACACCATGATAGGCTTCCTCGCAGAATGTTTCTGTATAACCTCTGGTAGTCTATCATTGTACGACTGTGTTAATACGAATTTCCCGGATCTGTAGGCCCAAGAAATGATCCACTTACGCTCTATCCAATTTCTTATCAAATACGAAGTCATTCCCGGGAGACTGATATCCGTATACGAACTTCTGTAGCTTCACCGGCCGGAATTCCTCACCAAATCTTTGATTGTGGGCTAGAGATTGCGACGCAGAAGGGCACTTCCCCAGCCACTCTGCGATATCCGCCGAATTGGGTACTGTAGCACTTAGAGCTATGAACCGGACATCGGATCCAACGGACTTCATCCTATTTCTCACACGTTACATGGGGATCTGTGATTTGTCTATTATGACATTACCTCGATACCACAACTTCTAAGGTTGCGCCACGGTCCTCCTTTAGGATATGAACTTCATCAATCTAATAGGCTATTAGTGACAAACCTCCCGTTATAAGCCGATGGGTCATTGAAAATACTAAAAATAGGCGGACCATCTCCAGCAATTTCCTATGGTCTTCCCATCGTCTCGTCATACTATCCCATTTCTCGGGGGTGGTCACAATAATGTCCCCATTCTTTACATTTCTTAATTGTGATTGTTGGGTATCACCCGTCAGCTCTGTGCATGTAAGACCAATTGTGCTAAACCTTTTCTCCCAATCTATTAATAGAACGGTCAGTTCATAGAAAGATTTAGGCTAAATACATTGACCAAGTTTAGAGGAAAGGATCAATAAACCTTGCTTTCTTTCACTGCAAAGGGCTTTTGTAGGCGCCTGGTAAACAATTTTATAACTCCCCGGTTGCATCTTGACGGAAAGCCTGCAAATTGCAAGCTCTAGGATCACTGTCTTCCCGGATCCAGTAGGGGACGACAGGACAACGTTATCATCCGATCCATAAACCAGTGGAAAGCATTTCGACTGGACTGCGTTAAAAATCGGAAACTGGAATAAGCCTCGATATTTATCTGGCAAAGTATTGACAGAAAGTAGAGAGACTCCTTGCGCTACCAGAGGAGCATGGGAATACGAGATTGTCCCGGAAGGAGCTAAAGACTCCTGGGCAACAGGGGCAGCTCTGAGAGGTGGTCTAAAACGCGCTCTTGTAGTATCTCCTACTGCACGGATTCCAAGAAGCCTACCGGGCGCACGGGGCGTTGTTCTCAGGCGGGGTTGGCTGTCTTGGATATCCCATGATGCCTCAGCAATCGGGGAACTCCCGACACTCTGGCTGAAGGATGGACTTTGCTGGCTAGAGAAATGTGCATCTGCTAGGTGTCAGTCCTCCATAGTTCTCAGTCATGACTCCCATTGTTTACTTGCCAGGTACCAGAGTTCCACTCAGTCCTACATTCTCCCAAGTGGGATTCCTTCGCCCGTTAGTTCTATGAGAACTGCCTCGCTCGCCTTGTGGGAGGTACTCGGTATTATAACTCCGAGGCGGTACCCTGCTCAAGTTTACACTCAACGCAGAAGCCTGTCTCAAGGTGCCCGGAGGTCTTGTCTGCACCCCGTTCTGCCCAGTACCCACCGATTGCTGACTAGCCGCTAAAATCATTGTTGTTTGTCATGAGAACACTATTTGCCATCACTATGAGGGTGAAAACCTACCAAATCGACTTAAATCTTCCCAATTCCGCATCGGCCAATACCGACCGTGTTCCTCTGGCTCAGGAGAGAGGCCAAAGTTAAATCTAGGCTCTTGCCGAAAGTGATCAGCATCACATCCTCTGCCCGCGCCATCCCTAGGGGCTTCGTCCCCGAGGACATCCATCAGTTCATCGAATAAGTCGTCCATGAGTTAGGTGGGGAATGGTGAAAACGATGTTAATGGGGAAGGAAAGTGTTAAACGAAAAGCGAGTGGGATGCCTATTAGCTAAAAAGGGATGGAATCACTGAGGATGAGGACACTCCACGAAGCCCTGATATCAGCTGGACTGGTGGCTGGTCTCACCGGTACTCTGGGAATGAGTATTCCTAGCGGGAAACGGTAATCGAGTGACATCGCATGCATGTCTTGGCAAGTGGATAGTATTCCATGGTTTGCGGATTTTACCAGTTTTTGCGAGGAAAATAAGAAACACTTCCACTATCTCCGTTATTATATCAACTTCTGGGTGGTTCTAACATTAAGGTACAGGATTGGTGGTGAAACGAGCCCAATTATTAAGAGTATCATACCATGAGCGAGTGCAGTTGGCAGCGTATCTGAGTTAAGCGATTCTCCTCCTTCATAGAAGATACTTTGCGATGGAATTCGACGCACAATAGGCCCATCATAAAATTCTCTTCCATGTAACATTAAATCTCTGAATATCCAAGCTAGACATTCTAACAACTGTAGGACTAGGTAGGCTGTACTAGTACTGTACTTGTATTCTCATCATGTATTCGGAATGTGGTTCCTACAAAAGTGCCAGAGGATGCGTCAGAATTATGTGAAATTTTGAAGATATGGTGGGTTTAATAAAAAGAGAACAATGTAGCCGATGGTACCTAATGACTAGCATTCCCCTGTGCCTACGGCTCAAGCGTGTAGCAATCATGAAACTACATGAGATGAGACCTGAAGAGACATGATTATCCAGAAACTTGTAAGCTGCAGCCTCCCCTCCTGTTCTCAAGAAAG
>Ga0307507_10006834_pt1 | contig 17054 bp, 13 predicted proteins | sample 7_EM_MG_FD_207223 | JGI IMG/M metagenome (GOLD analysis project Ga0307507, IMG submission 207223) | Populus trichocarpa ectomycorrhiza microbial communities from riparian zone in the Pacific Northwest, United States - 7_EM | ecosystem: Host-associated > Plants > Roots > Unclassified | place...
CATCTAGTAGGATAGAGAACATATATTTTTACAAAATTAAATAAAGGATGTATTTTTTGTAGAAGTAAACAACTCGTCATCTACTAGTAAAAGTTTCGGTCTCCAAAGATGACCTTTAGTCGAGGTCTAACTTTTTGGACCTCAAAATTCATTTCAACTCTTTTTTCACATGATAATACCTACAAAACATCATAAACAACTATTTTTTTTGTTTTAAATTAATTTTTTTAATATTTTCATATGATTTTGATGTACTATGTTAAAAATAATTTTTTAAAAATAAAAAATATTATTTTAATGTATTTTTTAAATAAAAAAACTTTAAAATATAACTATTAATACATTCATAAACATCCCTTTAATACATGACAAAAACCTCTTTAGCATAGTACTTAAGATCTTTGAATTGATGAAGATTTTTTTTTCTCCTAGACTCAAATTGAAGTGTGAGATTAAGAAAAATATTTTCCATCTGTTTGGAACATTTGAAATTGAGTTTAGTTTCAAGGGTTAAATTAATTTTTTTATTTGTAATTTTTTTAGGGTATTGATTTGAATCTCATTTAAAATTTAATTACTAAAAAGATAAAAAAAAAAAAGCAATACCCTCTAATTTGCATCACTAATTTCTCTTGGGAGTGAGATTAAAAACAATATTTTAAAAATTTCATAGATGGATAATGATACATTTATGATTAGAGGTGATTATTTTTTGTTCGGTTCGGTTTTTATAAAAAAATAATCAAACCGGTTTTTTTATTTTAAAAAACCTGAACCAGCTCAAACCAACCGGTTTCGGTTCGGTTTGGTTATTTTAGAACAAAAACCGGTTTGACTCGGTTTTTTCCTGTTTGGCTTGGTTTTTTTCCGGTTTCGGTTCAGTTTTTTTGGTTTCAAGTTAATAAAATCTTAACCGAACTGATCGGTTTTTTTAAAATTCTATTTTGTTTTTTTTTCACGGTTTGGTTTTTTCAGTTATTTTTTTTCAGTTTTCTCGATTTTTCGGTTTTTTCGTTCACCCCTCTTTATGATCATTACATTGGTCTTTACTTTTGTCTGGTTTACACACTCTGTTGCCTTCATAGTTTTTCATGGCAAGCTTTTTTTTTATTATTATTTATATGCCCTAGTTTTTCTTGTTTTTGTTGATAAAGAACACATTTGAAAATGCGGTCCAACTAGTATTTTTAACAATTTTGAATTTTTTTATTTAAAATTAATATTTTTTAGTGTTTTGAGATCGTTTTGATACACGGATATGAAAAATAATTTTTTAAAAATAAAAAGATATTATCTTGATGCATTTCTAAGCGAAAAACACTTTAAACCGCAACCACTGCTACAATCCCAAACAGCCCAACCAATTATTCATTTCTATTTTTTTTTATGGCTAACAACTGATAAAGGCCATGATGGTCATTTTAGTATCATTAACTCTTTTTTATTTTTATTTTTGGTTTAGTTGTTTAGCCACCAATTACTTGCTTGGATATTGTTTTGGAAAGCAATTTATTGCTATAATTCTTCTTAATTGTCAATCATATCATTCTCTGTTTCAATTTTAGGTTGCCATGAACGAAGATTGAAAGTGGTATAGTTATCTTGGATTTTCATTTTCTTGAAATTAAAAAATTAAAAAATTTTTACTTGGTTTTTATTTTTATTTTTATTTTCTTGGAATTTAATTAAGCGGTTTAATATTTTATCTTAAATATAAAAATTATAATAATTTATTTATTGAATTTAAATTATATTTTAAATTATGATTTGGTTTTAAATATACTGTGAGAAAAAAAATATAAGAATATAGGAATATAAGAGCACAAATGAATTTAATACAAGTGGTTAAATTTTGATTATTTTTGTGTTCTTGGAGAAGAAATTAATTAGATTTTAAAATTAATTTAGAGTTGTTTTTGTGAAGAATAAATCTTGACTGTTTGTAATTTTCCAATAATAACAACTCCTGAAATTCACAAGCAATCCACGTGTCGATTGTCCATAACGAAATCCACATCATGCACATTTTCCCTCCCACTGGGTTTATCATTCTCCACGTGCATTTCAACTCATATCACGTGACCAAAACCTAACAACCTCCCTCTCCTTCTTTCCCACTTAACTATAACACTGAAACAGACCTCTCATTCTGTTCAAGAATGTCACGTGTTTAAAACCCAAACCCTAACAAAACCCTCCTCCCGCCTTCTCTCTCAACACAAAAACGATGACCCAAAACGACGCGGATATGGACGAAACGGAAGAAGAAGAATCCCCCAAAGAATCTCAAACTTTACAAACCCTAACAGCTACCCAATTATCTAGCTCAGTTTCAAACCTCTCCGCCTCCTCTCGCGCGATTCCATCGAACAAAGACTTCCATTTCTACTACAATTTCGACGAATTCAAGGTCCCGATTCAAGAAATCGCAGAGAAGTCGCAATCGCTACTCGAATCAATCGGGTCTTCCTCTTCAAATCATATTTTCAAAGACAAGTTACAGTTCCCTACTGATGTCGACATCGACGAGGCGTATGATTGGCTGGTGAATGTAAACGACGAGATCTTTGAGCGTTTCGATGCTTCAATTGATGAATTTAGGAGAGTCCGAGAGGAAACGGGTCGGGTCGTGGGTGTAGATAGTGAGGATGGTTTTCAATTGGTGCTACGGAAGAAGAATAAGAAGTCAATGAAGAACACGGTGAGTGATGACTCAGTGAGTCGTGCTGGTGGTGACTCAGGAGTGAAAGTGGCGGATAACAAGAAGTGGATTTTGGGAAATAAGGCCAAGGTTCCGTTTCATATACCGACGATAAGGAGGCCGCAAGAGGAACATAATATATTGGTTAATAATTCGAATAGGGCTTTTGATCATGTTTGGTTGGAGAGAAGCGAAGATGGGCTGAGGGTTATTCATCCACTGGTTAGTGATTTACACATTTGAGGATTCTAAATTGTGTTATTCGGTTTGATTCACATATGGTTAATATGTTTGTTTGTGGTTATTGTTATATTTGTAATCTTAGATTTTTGGAAAGCATGCGTGCAGAGTTGTGTTTTTTAGGTTTTTCTCAAGTATTATTGACTAACATGTTATCAATTGCAATATAAGTACCACAGGTTTACTCTGTCGGTGAGTTGTCAATTGGATACTAGTTATAAGAAAAAGATGAAGGGATAAAGTCTTAAAAAGAAAGAATACCATGCAGGAGCTGTTTCGGAAAAATGAATATTTTCCTTATTAATTTTATTTTTTTTCTAATTTTGTTTTTCTATTCAGTATTATTAGGCTTTTCTAGTTTTCTTTTTGTTTTTCAATTCAATACTAATAGGGTTTTCTAGTTTTTTTTTTTCTTGTAATTGCCTTTTGGCAAATGAGACTTGGATGGATGAAAAATGAGTATTATGGTGTTCTTAGCCTATGATGGCTTTGACTTGTAAGAAACCCAGTTATTCTTTGCCTCATTAGTTTTGGGACGTGAATCATAGATGGATGATTTGAATAATCATAGTTAAAAGAGGCTGCAAAACAAGAAGTGCTTGTGTAGGAGGACTCGATGATGTTGTTTTGCCCTTGGGAAAGAGACGTCCAAAAACTAGTGTGTTGTTTCTGTTTGTGTCAGTTTGCTGTTTTTGGAAATCTTGGTGGTGGGATTCATGATGGGGCGGCTCACACAAAGTTATTGTGTTAGAGACCCACAATAACGTGCCCCACACAGTTAGAACTACGATGGGGCGGCCCACACAAAAGTGTTCAATGGGTGGTTCACATTGACCCACGAGGAGCTTTTTTGGAAAAATAAATATTTTTTTAGTTAATTTTTTTTTTATTTTTTATTTTCCTATTAAGTATTATTAGGCTTTTCTGGTTTTTCTATTTGAAGTGAGTAATTCTATTTTTTATTTTTCTATTCAGTATCAATAGTGTTTTCTAGTTTTTTCTATATAAAGGGTCGTGATAGCTTTTTGACAAGTGAAACTTGGATGAATAAAAATTGAATATTTTGGATGTCTCTTCTTGTTCTTTGAGAATTTTGACTTGTAACAAATTTCGTTATCTTTCAAGTGATCTAATGATAATAATTTTGTAAAAATGGTGCAATGTGGTTTGCATCTATATACATGGTTGAAGAAGTGATGAATGCACACCCTCATTTAGAATTTTCGGTTCATGATTTCTTCTTTTACAGATATTTTGGGATGTTAATTTCATTTCCCAAGCACCTGGAATGACCTCTGATTAGTTAGTATCTGTAAATATTTTGATTGCTCTATAAAAATATAGCTAGTCTTGGTATCTGGCCTGTATTAAAAGAAGTTCAATTAATCTTTACTGTTATAAGCATCTCTTGTTGTAATTTTTATCTTACATGGATCTGAATACCTAAAATATTCAGTGTTTTTTTTTTTAATTTTTATAACAATTGGTTGATGTTAGTATTACTGCCAAAATGATTCCTAAGCTGGAGACATAGCCAATGAAGTTAATTTAGTTATTTCCACAGGATTCATTTGTTACTTTCGTTTATAGGTGTCCAACTGCCCTCCATGAGATCTGCTGGGTGCATTGTTTACAGTTTTCCCTGGCTTGGAAATATCCTTATTTTCGAAATATTCCGTGCCACAAAGTTTTAATCCTTGAAAGGTGATTTCCATGATCGGGAAACCTTTCTTTTGACAATAGCAGGGTTCTTCTATTATCTTCCCAGCCTAAACAACCTTGATTGAGGGATTTGTGAAGGAGTACTGAATATCACCCATAGGTTTTCATTGCAACTAGAATTCATAGCTAAGAGGCAGATGCTGACAGCTCTATCCATGAATGAAGTATTTGTTTTCCCAATCCATTTACATGATCACGCGACCTTCCGATTATGTTAGTTCTATGCATGATTATGTTTCAATTGGTGATGGGTTCTATATAATCTGACAGAATATGTGTTCCTGTTACATCATTAACTATCTTTTGGTGTACCACTATGTGTTTGAAAGGCTGTTGGTTTTTCCTGTTTATACATGCTTGCTGTCTAGAATTTCTTTACCAACGCAATAAGATTTGGATGTAGCTATTGATTTATTGTTCTCATTCAACTTTAGCAGCCTTTTGCTTTCTGGAAGAGAGAAGACTCTAGTTAGCTTCTAATTATTGCTCTTTCATGTGTACAGGAAAGGCTATCTGTTCTTGATTTCATGGATAAAAGTACTGGAGATGTTGAGCCTGCACCACCTCTTCCAATAGAGAGTACTTCATTTAAGCTTGTGGAAGAAGTCAAGGATTTGAAGGAATTGGCAGCTAAATTGCGTGGTGTAAATGAATTTGCGGTAAAATCTATTTCAATTTTTGTTACAAGATATAACCATTGAATAACCAAACATAGATGTCTTATGAATGCCATTTGGTTTCTTTCTAGAGTTTTCAAATGCACAAACTTTTTATATTGTATTGCAGCTTTCATCATGTGATTATTTTTTTCTTATCATAAATCATTCTCAACATGCTTGATGGAATGTTCAGGTTGATTTGGAGCACAATCAATATCGATCTTTTCAAGGATTGACATGCTTAATGCAAATTTCTACCAGAACCGAGGATTTTATTGTAGATACTTTAAAACTTCGAATACATGTTGGCCCATATCTTAGGGAAGTTTTCAAGGATCCTGCCAAGAGAAAGGTCTGGTATTGAAGTTCTTTTTTCTTGCTTCATTGTGTCAGGTTTCTTCATATTTGTGATAGCATTTAATTTAATTAGGTCATGCATGGAGCAGATCGAGATGTTGTGTGGCTTCAACGGGACTTTGGCATATATATCTGCAATCTTTTTGATACCGGACAGGTCTTGTACTTTGACTTTATCGCTTCTCCTAATCACTTGATTTTATTTTTCTTGTTACTCAATGGTTCTTTATGTCAACATTGTATACCATGACTCTGCAAACTCATTTTTGCAATGTTTTATTCAGAAAATCTGGCATCATAGTTAGTTGATGGTTTGCTTGTGCCAATTTGGCAGTATGCCATGTGATCTTGTGCAATTTGATTTTTCTCATGTACAACCTCTTCTGTCATTAAATAAATTAGGTTGGTCATTTTCTTTGTTATCTATCAAGTAGTTTCTTAATGTCGATTTTTGTGTCTTTGATTCAAGCAAGGTAGGAGGGTCTGGCTATGGAAATCAATTGTTAAGTTCCTGTGCCTTTTTTAAACAAATGTGTTAAGACCCCTTTTCTTGCACATATCAGTGGATAAAATAACCAATTTTGTGTTATTTTTTGTCCGAAAAAATTTCTTTCTTTTTTTCCTTCTTCTATAGCATCCATTAGCATTTGGTGCTTCTTATGATTAACATTTGTTTCAATCCTCAGGCCTCAAGAGTGCTGAAGTTGGAAAGAAATAGTTTGGAGCACCTCTTACATCACTTTTGTGGGGTTACTGCCAATAAAGAGTAGGTCCTCTCATGTAATCACTTGATCTGCCACTGCTTATGGCTTGATTCATATAACTTCGCACATTTGTGTTTTACCAGAGTGCAACATGTGCTTGTTTTCTTGTGCGTGTTTTTTAATACAAAATTTTAAGTAAAGATGACCTGTTTGTTCATTGCAGATACCAGAATGCAGATTGGAGACTACGCCCTCTTCCTGATGAGATGATAAGGTGAATACATAATTTTGAAATTGTCTTTTGTTTTCCAAACTTGTCCCTTGCACATTTTATGTTGAATTTGCCTGAATGTAAGCCATTTGATATAAGGAATAGTTGTTGTCAGTAATTTACAAAGAAGTTTCAGAAATTCTTTGGATGACAAAAAAATAAAAAAAATCAAAGAAAGAAAGAAAGAAATATTACTGTGATGAACTTCATTTTAGACTACACTGACTATATATTGTCAGATATCGTGGACATCTTATGGTATCATTTTTCCCCAGAGATTGGAAACCATCTGATATTACACATTCTTGTAGTAATGTCGCATGGCAAATATCTTCGACTGCATAGCTGGAAAAATTATCCTTGCCAACTTTTTGAACCTAGTTGACTCTTGTAAACACCAAAAATATCCTTGACTGTCCATCTAAATAAATCTGAGTTTACCTGTGCATTTGTAAAACTGATTATGAAATATTTGCTCAAGACTCCAGCTTATGCTCTGATCTCTAATGTGGGGTAGTAGGTTGCAGAAGCATGAAAAAAAATGGCTGTTGAGTAGTAGTTTGTTTCATGCAACAACTCCTCATAGTGCTCTTTTAGTGGAGTGTGACAGCTTCTCACGTACAAAGATTTTCTTGCTCATGCTATTTTATTCACTATGTCAAGTGTATATTTCAATCAAAATTGATCAATTTCTGTCTAATTTTCTGTTATACCTGCCAAAAATTTCATCTTCTGAGCATGAGGCTGTTCTTCTGATACACGGATATCTGGTTTCTGGAAGAATGATGTTTCTATATTTGATTTCTTTTATAAATATCATTTAAGAACTTCAATTTAGATAATTGTAAATGTTAATATGTCAATAAGAGAATAAAAAAATTGAATGGGGAAATCGTGGAGGAAATAAAAACAAGAAATCTATAAAAAAGAAATAGAGGCACAGAAAAACATATCTGTTAAATTCTGTTCATTAGTGAAAAATGGAAGAAAAAGGCCAGTGTTAGTTGCATGGTCCACAAGTGAGATGGGCATGGAAGGAAATTTCACTTTACAAAGCGAGATGTTTCAGGTGTTTATTAACACATTGTTGGTATTTTGTGCAAAAAGTTCCATCTAGTAGTAAAGTTTCTTTCTAAATAATTTTCCAATTGTGCAAGTTTGTAATTCATCATATACAATTTGTTGTTTAGAAACAAGATGGGTTAGGACTTGCATGATACTCTGTGAAGTCTTTCTAGCTCGCTCATATCGCTCTGTTGTTTTTCCTTCATTGTCATTTGCATTATTAATTTTGGTTTCGGTGAAAGCTGATGATGCTAACTTTCTTCAATTATCTAATTGGCAACTCTTTTTTGGTGACAGATATGCCAGAGAAGATACCCACTATCTGCTGCATATATATGATTTGATGAGAGCTCTGTTACTCTCAAAGCCTATTGACAATGAAAATGCTGATCCTCCTTTGTTAGAGGTATGGTTTTGATAAACAATAGGCATTTTCTAGATTGTTCAACTATATGAGAGAATGAGACGGCGGAGAACAGGGGATGAAATGTGACTTGTCATCTGTCCTTTCCTCTGTTTTATATGGGGGATGAGTCGTTTATTTTGGCTGGCATTATTCTTGCTTGGCAATATTTCTCATATTTTCTTTGATTTGCATGTCTCTGGGTAAGTGAAGACACATGAAAAATACCAGATTTCTTGAATGTCTGTAAAATTGAACATTGTATTTAACATCTCTGTTTTATGTTGTTATGAGTCTTTTAGTGCTACAGTTTTGATTTCTTCCATGTAATCTTTTGTGGGAACTGGGAATGCTTTCCTTCATCTGATTACTGCAGTCGATTATGATCTTAAAAATAGGATATGGTAATTCTTTAACTACAACATTACAATATTGAGTGAGTTGTAGTTGATAACAGGTCTACAAACGCAGTTATGATGTATGCATGCAGCTGTATGAGAAGGAGCTTTTCACTGAAAACTCGTATCTCAACATGTATGGGTATGTTACTGACGATTTAGTTATGATTCTATGTACCATAACATGAGCTGTGTGATATTTCACACAGCAATGCTGTTTTTTTTTTGGAATGTCTTTCTTTCTGAAAATTTGGGCTGTTTCTGTGCCTTTCTTTTTCTCAGTAATTACTGTATCTTGGAACAAAATCAACCAGCACTAATTTCTATGCTTTTTTCTGGGTGTAATTATGTCTTGATTTAGGTTGCCTAGTGCTGGTTTCAATGCTCAGCAGCTTGCCATTGTTGCAGTAAGTAGTTGCTTATTGTCATTTACTTCTTTAATTTGTCAAACTGAGTGGACTATACTGCATAGATATAACTTTGTTGCCGAGTTATTATAGTCTCCTGTTTTAACCCAGGGTATTTTGTGTACTCCATTTCTTTGTATGAATTCCAGGGGCTTTATGAGTGGAGAGATGCCATTGCCCGTGCAGAAGATGAGAGCACAGGTTATATATTGCCTAACAAAACTCTTCTTGAAATTGGTAAGAATCTTCTCAAATTTGTCATAACTTCAACTTAGTTTGTTTGTGAATATCTTATGGTAAAGGCTGACTCTTAAATCCTCTTTTGTTTGGAAATGGTGAAAGCCAAAGAGATGCCTGTTACAATTAGCAAATTACGTCAACTGCTGAAATCAAAGCACTCATATATTGAACGGCACCTTAGTTCTGTTGTTAGCATCATTAGGCACTCCATGCAAACCTCTGCTGCATTTGAAGCTGCTGTTCAACATTTAAAGGAGAGACACATGGAAATAGTAAGACTTTGCTTGCACAAATTTGATGATCTCCTCATATATTATAGAGGTGTCTCAGTCCTGTATGGGGACTATTATGAATCTTAACTTACAAGGATGCCTAGATTACAAATTCATGTGTTACTCGTAGATCAACTAACTATTTAATTGAGGGCCAGCCCCCCTACCTGGCATGATAAAAGGCTGAGAATTCAACCTATTTTGTGTCATGTTATCCTGACTTCAGTTCTGAAATAAAAACTATTGATATTCTTGATTCTCAAAAAAAAAAAAAAAAAAAGGAAAGAAAGAAAAATGAAAGACTTGATATTCTAGGCTAAGCAGTGGTTTTATTTGCTTAAAGTGAAGCAACCTGTTCACTCAAGGTTAATGAGCCTTGGCAACCACAAAGTTGCACTCTAATTTGGAAATCTGGGCAAGTAGAATGAGTTCAGGGCAAGCTGAATTGTCTTCCTGCATGGCTAGGTTTGTTTAGTAACTGCTCAAAATTCAGAAGGTCTTTCGAAATAAATGTGTAATCATGTTACCTGCAGGGCTGGAGACTTAATGAGGATAAACTTTGGATTCTTACTTTGCTGTGCATGCTGCTGCTGCTTTTTTTCTTCTTTTTTTTCTCTTCCTTTTGTGCTTCTTATAACTGAAAGATATATTTTATTAAGGCCTCACAAGAAGAGACAGAAGCTAATGATGGATCTGAAGCGCGAAGCATTCCTGGTGGCAATGGAATGAACAGTGGTGTGGCTGCCTGCCATGAAACTTCTGCGCAGCTGGAAAAGGGGCTTCTGAAGCAGGGAAGCAGTATTGTTGAACTTGGCAGAGGTGGACAAGGAAGCTCTGCCAAGCATCATGGTGCAAATGGTGAAGTGAATACTGGATCCAGTAGTTATATTTCAGATACATCTCCAACAGCTAAGGTTGTAAATATTTGATAAGTTGATCGAAACTCATCCTTGTTAGATATCCTTAGACTAACATGTTCACTTGTTTCTGTACAGGTTGCTGGAGCAACTGTTCAGGTTCTCAAGAAGCCAACTGGTGCTTTTGGAGCACTTCTTGGGGGTGCAGTTGCAAAGAGGAAACTTGATACTGATAAAAAGGTGAACGTTCTACCTTGACTTTGCTTCCTTTTCAACAATGTAGACAGCAGATAATCTAGAAAATAGTAATGGATCTTTCACTTGGGTGGTCTGCTTTGTGCTTGAATTTCCGAGCATATTAATTTTGGAAGGTATTAAAATCAGTCTCTCTCACACACACTAAACTGAGAGTGAAGGAATGGCAATGTTTTTGCCCTTTTTGTTTTTTTTTTTGCCAGTTGACTGTCATTATTTGGAATGGGAACTTTCATCCTTATTGGCAGTTCCACTGTGCAACTTATTCATACCATGGAACAAAACTTGGATGTCAACATGCTCAACTGAGGAAGTTGTCTTGATGCATCTTTACTGCCTTTTTATGCTTGGTTAAAAATCCTTGTATCTATTTTGACTTCTGGTTGACTTTTTTGTTTTTCAAATATTTAGGTCAAGGAAAAGATCAAGTTAGAAAAGATAAGATCCTCAGTAAACCTTCCATTCCATTCATTTATGGGCATCAATGAACCTCCAAAAGTAGTAGTAGAAGAGCCCATTGGAGTTTCTGAAATTTCACATCCTGAAGAATCTTTGGATGTCCCAGCTACTGGTTCTAGTTTGCAAGATATAATACTGTTGGACAATGATTCAGACATGGAACAAAACACTCATATTGCAGAACCAGATAGAGACGATTCCAAAACTACAAATGCCAATGGGGATGACAAATCTTCAGGATCTGCTTTGGAAACAGATGGAGAGGAACCTGTTTCTCTAGCTGATTTGTCTATGAGTTTCCAAAAGTGCTTCCCATCCGGTAATCAAAATAAAAAAACTGCAGAAGTTATGAAATCTGGAGAACCAAGTGGCGGTTTGAAGCTGAAGCCATTTGATTATACTACTGCACTAAGATCTGGTGAAGATCCGGCAGGTAGGTTGAAAGTAGGGAGTGCCAAAAATCAGAGGGGCGTGCTTGACTCTGTGGGTACGATAAAAAGTTCACCGGGAGCTAAAATGCAAAAGGATGACGAGACAGGAGAATATCGCCAAGGCAGAAGACGTCAGGCCTTTCCAGCAACTGGGAATCGGAGTGCAACCTTCCGATGAGGGAATTTTGAGTCTTAGTTGTAAAAAAAGAAAACAACGCTTCAACTCTTGGAAATCTAATGCAATCTCACAATTTACTATAGATCCCGGATTGCAGCATTTTAGTCTACGGTTTCTGTCCTCCTATCATAAGCAACCTCTACATTGGCGTCGAAAACTTGATGCTTTCACGGAATTCATGCAACATGGAATTCATGCAACGTGGATGGGATCACCACATGTGAAATGCCTCGCAGCCACCCCTACGAGTGAAAAACCTATTTAAACCAACTAGGTGGTGGCCTAGTGGTAAGAACTTGAGACCAAGAGGTTTGTTCTCTTTATGGTATCAGGTTTGAGCCCTGTGGTTGCTCATATGATAGCCATTGGAGGCTTACATGGTCGTTAACTTCAGGGATCGTGGGATTAGTCGACGTGCGCGCAAGCTGACCCGGACACTCACGTTAAACTAAAAAAAAACTCATTTAAACCAATGTTTTCATCCCATAACACTTAAAAATACATCCTAGAGACCTCAAATGACCCACACCACCCATTTGAGGTATTAAATTACCATTTAACCTAAAAAAAAACATTTAACCCAAAACAAAATAAAATTCCGATCTAAATTGAACTTCCATAAGAAAATGAAATTTATTGATATAAAAAACAAAAAGATTTGTCGTCAAAAAGTTGGTTTTTGTCAAATTTCTCTCTTATTTACTGTAATTCGATAATCTTGTTTTTTAAATTCAGAGATTCAAATGAAAGAAAAATGAAATTCTGGACCTAACCTTGTAATTGCAAAACTGAAAGGATTAAAAATGATTTTTTTGACAAAACCCAAAGGCAAAAAATATGGAAAAGAGATTGTAACATTCTTTGTTTAAAAAAAAGGGCCTTTAAATAATTTACTTATGTAATTTTGGTCATCTACTTTTTAATCATTTTTAAATAATAAAATTAAATTATTTTTTTATCAAACAAAACACAAAAAATAATGGGTTTTAGTGATCAATATAACCATAAAAAAAATAAATAAAAAAACACTATAAACCTTAATTCCCAAAAAAACACATCACAAAAAACTCAAATTAAAAAAAAATCAATCACTAAAAAAAATAGAATTGACACCATAATCTTTATAAAAAAACATGTCATTTGTTTTTTGTTTTATTTTTGATTTGCTGCTGATTTTCAATCTTTTATAAATAATAATTTTTTTTTTGAAATTCATGGTAAACTTAACATTAAGATAATTTTATAATATAACAATAACCATATAAAATAAAAATTGAAATAAATTGGTAACCTTAAATCCTAATAAACATAATATTAAAGAATTAAATTGAAAAAAAAAAAAACATTGTTGTAATCCTTGTGAGTAAATATTTTTAATGTAATTAACTATATGACGTGACGTGGCATATTTTTATTGGATCAATGACGCGTCCCTTCTCTCTTTCCGACGCCAATCCATTTCGTTCTTGAATTCATTTCAATGAAAAATCGAATCTCCTCTTCTTCTCCTTTTCTTTTCTCCTGGGCTCTTTCAATTTCTAAGAATTCATTTCGTAATTTATAAATAAAATATAAAATAAAAATCGCAACTATCTTTCTTTTATCAGAGACAAAAATCCTCCCTCAGTAGGATAACGAAATCGAAGAACGGCGATGGAAGGAGGAGGAGGGACACTATCGGAAATATACCAGAGTGCGAAGAAGTTGCTAATGAGAGCACAAGATGGGATCGAGAGACTGGAGCGACTGGAGAACTCGACTTCTAGTGGAGGATTAGATTCACCTGAGCTATCTTTCGTTGTCAAGAAGGATATCTCTCAGGTTCTTTCTCTTTGTGCCGATATGGATCGTCTCTGGCGCTCTGTTCAAGCCAAACCTCAACGCGATCTCTGGAGAAGGTATCCTATTCTTTCTTCTCTCTCTTTATATATATAAGTTAGGGTTTCTGTTTTGCGTGATGTGAATGTGTAAACAAAGGCGCATTGGTTTTGATTGTATTTTTTTCTTTGTCAATTACTCTCTTTTCTTGATTTTTGATGTTCTTTTAATTGAAGGATCAATGAGCTTTTTTTTTATATATATATATTATTATTATTATTATTATTATTATTATTATTATGATCTATTCATTTCTTGCTAAATGTAAGTGATCTTCTGAAAAAGAGTGTTAAATTTGCAGACTGTAATTGATCTTCTGATTGCAAGGATGCTTAAAGCCCTTGAATTTTAGATTCAAAATTGGTATTCGAAGGTAGAATAAAGGAAGCCAAAGTTAGTGGGGATTCAAGATCTTCTATTTTGTTGTACGTTAATGTCAAGACATCCGCCTGCTTAAATTTATTTCAACCACCTATCTATTTCATGATAGACATGGGGGATAAGTTCTCTACCAAGAAAACGCTAGAAGACTATTTTGATCATGTATGGTTTATCTGTAATTCATCATTTTTATATTCACATTTACTACATGCCGTAATTTAACTACAATTATTTATAATCACTCACTTTGATAAACATTCTCATTGTTTTTGATAAACATCAGATAATATTCTATCCATGAAGAGTGTTTGGGATTATGGCTTTCTACATAGTTGTTGCTAAAGAGCAGAGCCAGAAGATGTATCTTATTTATTATACATGTGATTTTTGTACTATCAAAGAACCTTTTGATTAAACCATCCGCATAGTTGGGATGATAGTACTTTTTGTCTTTTGAACTCATGCCTCATAATTTTAACTTGAGACATTTGGAACAAGTTTCCATCTAGGGAATCACCTCTTTGGAACAAGTTTCCATCTAGGGAATCACCTCTATTAGAGCTTTTCACTTGAGTAGTTGAATTAGGCTCTTTCCTGGGATCGACTAGTGGATTTCTCTCATTAATATTTAAATGATTACAGCTATTTCAGATGTCAAAATATTTTGTGATATTGTTTCAAGCACACTGTGGCCTTTTGAAATGTCGTATTCTGATATGTTGTTGTATGCTCCCTATTTCAAGTTCAGGAGTTTTCTTAGTAAACCTCAGCTTGCCCATTTCGATATATCTAATGTTGACAGAATGAAAACCAAGTTGTGTAGAAACTACACAGGTTGTCTTTTCCTTCAAGCAACAGGCTTCTATTTTTTTTTTTTTATGATGATGACACGACATCATCATCATCATCATCATCATCATGATGTGATGGTTGGGATATTGATTTGATAAACTTGATGCTTTACTGCACAGAAAGGTGGAGCTAGTAGCTGAAGAGGCTGGGTCATTGAAAGAGAGTTTGGATAGGTATTTTGCAAGGAATCAAAGACGGATGAAGGAAGCTCAGGAGAGAGCAGAGTTGCTTGGAAGAGCTGTATGTTTTCTGCTTATTGTTTAATGTATCCAACTGGTCAGAGAGCTCGGAAACTTTACTTACTATGTGGTGTCTATTTTATATTCCAGAATGGTGATTCAGCTCATGTTTTGAGAATATTCGATGAAGAAGCACAAGCAATGCAGTCAGTTCATAATTCAAAAAGAATGCTGGCAGATTCAATATCAACTGGAGCAGCCATTCTTTCCAAATATTCAGAACAAAGGGAACGCTTAAAGGTATTTTTGATAGTGTGATCGATTCCTTGCATACTCAAAATCGCATATCATCTGCCCATAGAATATGCGCTGCCATTCTTCACTAAAAGGCATATTTTGCAATTATTTGGGGTATCGTAATATTGCAATAATCCCATCCACATTTATGTTTTCTAATCCACTAACAAGCAAAATAACCACCCCAGTTTTATATGTTTAGAATTATTGATAAAAAGAAAAACAAATAATGATAAGCTCTATATATATTTGTCTTGTTATCAAGGGGCATAAGTGGCTCCTGTGTGGTGCAGGCAGGGGTTGAACTCACTAGTGATTATTTTAAAGCCTTGTAGAGCTAGGAAATTCTTTAGCTATAGAAAACCTAGATGGAAATGGTGGTTGCCTTCAACTGTGCACTTTCTAATTACCTATATAACTGGATCACAGTGTATGGATGTTAATGTTTTCATGCCCTAACCTCTCTCTCTCTTAAAAAGAACAGAGAGAAATTGCTGTCAGTTTACAAGATGTTATCGGTGGGAATATAGGTTTTAGTAGATGTTTTAAATAATTTTATATGTTGTGAGTTGAAAAAAATAAAATAAAAAAATCATCTTGAAACCATCTTTCTTGATTGTAACTGTTGCCTGGTACAGAGGGCACAACGCAAGGCATTGGATGTGCTTAATACAGTGGGGCTCTCCAATGCTGTACTGAGGCTGATCGAGAGGCGCAACCGTTTCGATAGATGGATCAAATATTTTGGAATGCTTATTACCCTTGTCATCTTGTATTTTCTCGTTAGGTCAAGTGGTTGAAGAGCGCTTGTTTTTTCATCTTCATAGATGGCTGTTCGGTTCGAAGCTAAGGAATTTGTACTTGAAAAATACATAATCTTATAGGATGGATTGGGAAGAAAGGCTATTGGCTCTCCTTTTGAAATGTTCAATTTCTGAATAATTATTTTTTTTTGTATGTAGTCAGAAGAGGAGGTTATATGACTGAAAAGTTTCATTTGCTGTTGCTGCAAAACAAACCAAAATAGTTCGTTGTAGTTTTCAGATAGAAGAGTTGATAGATAAAAAAATGCATATATTATTTTAAATAAAATAAATAGTAATTAAAAAAATAAAAACTAAACATGATAAGGAATAAAATTTCAATTAAAAAAAAGATAAGAGGAAAACAAATAACAATCAAAAGAATGAGAATTAAATTTGATAGATAAAAAATTTTAATTAAAAAAAATAAGAGAATCAAATAATAATAAAATGAATGAGGACTAAAATTGATATAAATATCAAATTAAATCAAATTCTAAAAATCAAAATTTTAAAAAAATTCAAAATAAAATATATAGCAATCAAAAGATCGAAAAAGAATGAGGATCAAAGTTAAAATAAAAATTAAATTAAATTTTAAGGAATAAAATTTAAAAAAATTAAAATAAAATATATATCAATTAAATGATTGGAGAATCAAATTTAATATAATCAATAAATAATAAGATATTTTTTATTTTTTCACAATTTCTAGAAAATGTCTTTAAATAAAAGAAAAATATTTTCATGAAAACTAAAAATTTTCTATTATTTGAATTTTTTTTATGTTGATTAATTTTTTAATGATAAATAAATATATAAAAAAATAAATATATTAAAGTTTAGAAAATAATTTTTAAAAATACACTTAAAACAAACATGGTCTTAGTAATTAAAACTCTTTCGGCCTTTTCTCTATTTCTCTATTAGGGGTGTTTGGAGGCTCATCTACCACACAAATATGTTGGAGGCTCATTATTTGACTAATTCAAGCCGGTTTCAGTTTTCGTTCTTTATACTGGAGTATGATAATTGCACGAATCAT
>Ga0307507_10006835_pt1 | contig 17052 bp, 9 predicted proteins | sample 7_EM_MG_FD_207223 | JGI IMG/M metagenome (GOLD analysis project Ga0307507, IMG submission 207223) | Populus trichocarpa ectomycorrhiza microbial communities from riparian zone in the Pacific Northwest, United States - 7_EM | ecosystem: Host-associated > Plants > Roots > Unclassified | place...
GCTTGCTCTTAGTTAAGCTCTAATAGATAAGGTTGCTATAGATTATAAAGTTATTCTCTCTAGTAAACTTGTTTGTAATAATAATCTTATATCCTAGCTAGGAGCTAAAATCTTTATTATTTATAAACAATCCATTAATAAATACAAAGAGCTTAGCGGTGGGAAGATTAATAGGCATATAGTATAGGCCCTAATCAAGATGGTTTATTTGCTAGGAAAGGCGTTTATTTAGGGTAAGAACGTTGTCCTTAGTTAGTTCCTAGTGTTAGGCGGCAACAGAGAGATTAAATAAAGCCTTAGGTTAATAGATAGAAGTAATATAAGCTCCGCAAGCGCGTTGCTCCACGTATCCTTACTTTAGAGAATTAGTGTTAATAACGTCGATCTTCTTGCCTTAACCCTTCTAGCGTAGAGTAATAGAATCCTTATTTAAGGAGAGGATGCATCTATTAAAGAGTAATAGTGTTGTTAAACTAAGCTTTTTCTTTAGCTTTGCTATAAGATTTATCTTTACTAGCTTGTCTTCTTTAAGAGCTAAGAATTGGTCGTCTCCTAAGATAATTATATTATTAGTTTGCATGCCGATGATTCTAAATGGAGTTCCTATAGTTATAATAAGGAAGCAGGGATTAAATATAGAAGTAGTTATTAAAAGCTTCTCTTTATAGTGCTTACTATAGGTAGCCTACTAGTGAGTTCCTACCTCTGCGATCCTATATAATGGCTTAAGCATAACCATGATCGTATCTTTAGGATACTAGTAGCAAATTTGCTCTAGAAGGTATGCTAATATTAAGCGCTAAAGGTGCGTCTCTAATTGGGTATAGGCTTAAGTGATATCTTATAAATAAACTGCTATTCCATTCTTTATTAAGGAGGGAGCTAGCGCAATAATAACTTGCTAACTAGCTCGTTAAATTATGGAAGACTATATAAGAATTACCTCCTTGCCGTTGTTGTTATAGCCTTAGATGATAAGCCTTAATTTCTTAAATAGGGCGTTAGTAGCTTTGCCCTTAATTTCATTAACTATTCTTAACTTAAAGATGCGAACTCCATTAAACTTAGTAGGGTTATACTTCTTAAATTTAAAGACTCCTCTTATAATAAGACCCTTAATCTCCTGCTTATTAGATACTTAGAAAGGAGCTTCTAAAGTTATAATATAACCTTCCTTTTAGAGCTGTTTTGTGAGTTTAAAGTCATCCTTCTCCTTGGCTGTTATAAAGGCCATTAATAACTTAACTCTATTTTTAATGGCGGCAATAAATTGCTCTTTAAAATTAATAAGATATTAGCGATTTTGTAATCCCTTTGGGCGACCTCTACCGCGTTATGGTTGTAGCGCATCTACTAATATTATATTGGGATTGTAGTCGCCTTCTGGAGTATGTTAATTATGGTTCTCCCTTAGGGCATCTTCTAGGGTATCCTGTAAAGGCTTAAAACTGTTATCTTTATAGTAAGGCTTAATAACAGTTAAATGGAATTAAGTGGGTCTGTAAGGCATCTGAATAGTATAAATCTGGCCATTAGTTGCAATGAGTTAATATAGGCCTAACTATTCTCCCTTTTTACGCCATATGCGTACCTCAGACTGGAGTGGCAGATTAAGCATAGTTAAGGTATTTAGGCCATTTCTTATTCCTAGTGCGTTGTTAACTTGGCGTATGGCGTAGAGATATTGTACCTTCTTTGTTACCTTGCAAATAGCCTTAGCTTATTGCACAACGGAGGGAGATAGTGGAGAATTATTAGTTATTTAAGGGTAGGCGCTAAAGACTAGTAACATGGGTATAAGTCTATTTAGGCCAGCAGAATTGTTAATAGCTTTAATAGCTATTTATAAGGTAAGTTCTTCGCTAGCATCCTCTAGTTCTAAAGAGATAATCTTATATACGCGGCGTAATAGCGTGTAATATCGCTCCACTTTTCCAATACTATTATATGCCTTAACAGGGACTTCCTTAACCTTAATTGCCATTGCCTTTATCTGTTATTAAAACTCTATAGATAAGAAGTTCTTTTCTGTATTATAGATAATTTAATTAGGGGGTTCTAGGTAGATATTAATCTAGTATAATTAAAGGGTATCCCATGTGTTCCTAGCTAATATATCCTTTAAGAATTGTGCGGCTTAGAAGGAGGTTAAGAAGTTAATAACTTAGAGTACTAGCTTGCCGCTAAGATACATAACGTTGATGATAATATAGAAGTTAAAGTTGTAGTTATCTTTAAGGGTGAACTTAAATCGGCCAGGGGACTTCTGGTTTATTTAGCAGTAATAGTAGTACTTTATAAGATACTTAATTGCCTTAACCTTAACTTTATGGCCTGCTCGCTGAAGAACCCTAAGCAATTAATAAACGGATAGGTGGCCAAAATAATGGTGCAGTTGGCGTAATTCTGACTTAGTTAAGTGGCTTTAAGCAACACTCTTTTCTAGTTAATGAAGGAGCAACTAGGGGTAACCCTACTTGCGCATAATAGGCACCTAATTGTCTCCCTAAACAAGTATATTCTTAAGGTTGTTAAGCCTAACGCCTAACTTATCTATATTTTTAATGTAAAATAGAAATGGAGTGTTTATAGGAATAATATAGAAAGTGATATATCCTAAGGGGGTTTAGACCTTAATTATGCTAAGAGAGATTATAGTACCTTTACTAAAGCGAATTGTATATTGGCCTGCCGTTGATTAGTTAATCTGAACAGAGCTATTAAGCTACTAAAGGGCTTAAACTTAAGGTTCTCCTGCTATAGATACTCCTGCGGCTCTAGTATCCGGTATAATACTATAGAAGACGTTTGCCAAGTATCTATTATTGAAGAAAAACGCGGAGCTCTCCTTTGGCTTATTAAAGATATCTAACTTTGTAATAAAATGGAGTATAGATTAGTTATTAAGAATAGCAACAGTTTATATACTATTTACCTTACTATACTCAGTAAAGTATTAGTTAGGAGAGTAGTCCTTAATTTCTATATCTATAAGGAGCTGTTTAACCTTATTAACCTTACCCTTAAGGTCTTTTACGCCTTTGTATTAAACTATAAAGCTTTAGAAGTAGGCCGTAGTGACTTTATAATTTCTAACGTTTCTTACACTCTAACGGAACTTGTTATATGCCTCTTTTCGCTTATTAAGGGAGTGTTTAGTTAACTAGCACTTTGGCTTCTTATAAATATAGCACTTTTTCTGGCGATCACTTTAAAATAAACCTCTATAAGGACCTCTATGGTTGCCTTATAGTTAACATTAATTGTACCCTCTTCTGTATTCCCTACCACGGCTACTATATGTTTAATTAGTCTAGTTGTAATTATGTTGGTTGGGAATACTTATTTAGGTAGGGTTTTCGGTATAGAGCTGTTAAGATCCTTGTGTTCGCATCGTAGTACCTATGGCGGAGCGTAGCTTAGTATATACTCCTTTAAACGTATCTGCAGGTTTATATAGCGCCAAGTTGTATTTAGGAATGCTATAGCATACTAAGATAACCTAGTCCCTTAGGCTGTTCTTGTTTTGGTAGGTTTTAGTAAGGCTATATTGGATTTTCTAGAGTTTATTAAAGAGTAGTTAAAGGCACTCTAAACAAGTCTTTATTGGGTTGGAAGCAATAACTCTCTAGAACATAGTCTCTTACCATTTAGACATATAAAGTTAGCAATTCTTATTAGTCTTAAAGTGGGCTCTAATAAGCTGAAGTATTATATTAAAGCTATAGTTTTTACCCGCAATATGGTCGTAATAGAATGTTGCTACCCGTCTCCTTAACATAACAGAGAAAGCGTGATGGTACTAGTGGCGTTAAATTCCAACCTTATTGCAACAGTTATAGAAGACCTATAGTTTTGCTCTAAGTATATTATATAGTTCTCCTCCAAACTTCTTTTCTTTGTTTGAATATACCCTTATTAGATTCGTGACTTCTTGTGGTAAAGGCTCACCAGTTAGCTAGAGTGGAGAAGGTAAAGGCGGAGCAACTCTAAGTAGGAGGGCACCTCTAGGTGGGAGAGTAGCTCTAGGGGGGGGGTCAGCGTTCTGGGGGTTTTAATACAAATTAAAGTTGCCTTCCAAAGAATATGGGTTGTTTTTAGGTTTCTATAGTTAACGTATAATCTCAGCTTCCGTCCATATTAGTTCTTCTGTACTAGTAATAACGGCCTAAATATTACTAGCAATTAGGTTACTGTTCTCAGCAATATATACCCCATTCCTATGGAGGAAGTCTTAAAAATCCCAAACAATATTAACGTTGCTAAGTGCCCAGGTATTAGCAGTCCATCCCACAAAATCCTCCCTAAAATACTCCTATAGTTGTAAATCGGCGTAGCATCTATTTCGGTAGAATATAATATGGTATAGGAGAAAGCCGTTAACTTATTTTGTGGTATAAGTTGTTATATTAAAGGCAAATTCGTCCTAATCTTTATTAATAAGTTTCGTGTGCTTAGCTACCCCTAGTGGTAAGGAGTCTTTCTAGTTATTTAAAGTAGGCGTAGCCATGTTTTTAGAGGGAGGGAAGTGTTATTGGTGTAGGGATTATTATTTAGTACGCGTTCGTGACGTATATTTGCGGTTATGGGGCTTAGGACCAGTTCTAGCCTTGAATTACGAAGACTTGTAAAGCGTGTTATTCTATGTAATAGACGCAAGAATCTATAATCTTAGAAAGGCTTAGGACCAGTTCTGGCCTTTAGATCCTTAGATTTGTGGAAGAGTTCTATTTAAGGTTTAGGACCAGTTCTAACCTCAAAAGACAGCTTCCTCTAGCATAAGTAGCACTGGTATAGTGGCTTGTCTCTTTTTAGTGATACCTAGCTGTTCTGTAGTATAACAGTGAAGTTAACCACTAATTAGTGTTGGTTATACAAGGTGATATCACGTAGCTACGGTTTATAGATAGTATGATAGTTGTTCTTCTTTTTAATAGGAATAAGGAAAGGGGTGAGGAACTTAAGGTTCCTTACCACGCTAGGGCCACGTCAGCACGTGACGGCAACATGCCTGGCGTGACGGCAGCTTGCCTCATTCCCGACACTAAATTATATAATTTTAACGCACCTTAGGAAGCTAATAATGGTACCTAAAGTAAGCTTATTTAAAAGACCTGCTTTTACCTAAAAGGAATATAAGATCTAATTAGGATTAGAAATTAAAAATAATAATAACATTATAGATATATATAAGCAGATTTGTGCCCTTACAGCTAATTAAAAGGTTAATTATTTTTAAGCCTAAAGTATATAAGAGACTCTAAAGAAGATCCTAAAATGCCTTACTACCTTATAATAAAGCCTAGCCTCCTCTTTATAAAGCCTTAGTTAACCTATTTACTTAACTAAATATAATATACTAGAGAGTATAGACATAATAATAAAGTAATTAAAGTCTATTAAGCTCCCTAACCCTTAACCGCTATTAGATAAAATAAACTCTACCTTTAAGAATTGGAGGATCTAAGTATAAGGAAAGCTCCATATTAAATATAACTATTTCCCCTTTAAAGAAGCTAAAATACTCTATCTCTTTAGTTAAACTATTAGAGATACCTAGTAATACTTTTAGGCTAAGTTTAAGAACAAGTTACCTATTTAGTTTATATCTATTAATAAGATAATATAACATCTAGCTACTATTTATATTAATCTAAATAAAGTACGGGATATTTATTATAACTATAACCGCCTAATAATAAAATTAAACCAATCCTTTACTAAGTTCTAGACTTAATTCTTATACCTAGTAGGTAAAGGCTAGGTTCCCCCTAAGAATTACTGTTTAGACCTATATAATAAGCTAATAGTCCAACTATAAAAGAAGATTGTAGTAGCTTTAGACAACCTACTAACCTACTAAAGACTTATAGCCTAATATTTATTACTAGATTTAGAAGTAAAATAAATTAATATTTATTTTAATTAACTAAAGCAGTTTTATAGCGACTAGAAACTATCTACTATACTAATAGGAGCTAGTATTAGAAGATAAACTATAACCGCCCTTATACTAAAAGCGGTTATAACTACCTACCTATAAGCCTTGCCTAACTCACCGCGTACTATACCTTTAGTGTAAGAGGCCAGCCTAACCGGAACGTATAATTATCTAATTGACAGTATCACAAGTAAGTAGAAGGCGAGTTAAAGGTAAGTTAAAGGTAGAATAAGTTTCACATATTAAAGGACAAATGCTTCTGACCACTTCTATTTAGAGACTAATCGCTAGTTCTTCTCTAGAGGAGAACTAGCTTCCTATATAAACCTTTTAAAACACTAGTAAAACCTTTCGCCCCTATCTATCTAACTATGTCTCTTCTGGAACATATATAGGACGTAGGCAGGACATTAATAAAACCTCCTACTATCTTATCTAATATGTACCTCCTGGGGGATTCCGTTATAATTGCCTCCCCTTTAAGGGTCTTAGTCCTCCAAGACTTCGCCTCTTAATAATCTCTTATAGAGTTCTGGCTAAAACCACTAGGGAAATTCTTCAGTGGAAAGGTACTCCATAATACGGCTTATCGCCGGTTCTTTACTAGCATAGAATCTTACTTTGTCTTTCTATTCCTCTACTCTTCTTCCACTATAGCTCTTATAGTGCCTTTATAATGGAACTTTAATAATAATAATAAAAATTAGATAGGATTCACCTTCCTTATTATAAGAATTTGTTATAAGCTGATCTGGGGGTTATCCTATACAACGCGTTAACTAGCTACCATCCCTATTTACCTAAAATAGGTCTTAATAATAACGTCTTAATATTAATTTCTTTTAGTTTATAAGCTGTCGTCTCTTATACGTCTTTCTATTAATAACACCATTTGTCTCACCTTTTAGCAGACTGTTTTTTATTATATCTTAGCTTTCAGCTTTTGTATCTCTAGCTATTCTTTCTTCCACTGCTCTGTTCTCTTCTTATAACACGTCTATAGGTAATAGAATCCCTATTTTATCCCCTTAATAATACTAACTTCCTATAGTGTTCTCTTATAATGGCTTATAATCGTGCTGCGCGTCCCTAAACTAGCGGCGGCGTTATCCCTGCTCTATTAGCATTATAGACCACTTCTATTGCTCCTATAGTAGTTTCTCTAAAGTGCTGCCGTTGTTGTGTTTACGTGCTTACATTAGACCCGTTCTATACCTATAAGATGCCGCGCTCTAGCAAGAACAGATTTAAGTGTTCCCACTATTATAGCTAGAAAAAGACCTGTATTCTAGTATTTCCCATTCTATCCTATTCTAGACTTCACTAACTATATTAAATCCCCGCTATTTATACACATAAGGCTCGCCGGCTCTAACGCGCTATTAGAGATTTCCATCTATATTAGAATAGTAATAGATAGGAATAAAAGGTATCTTCTATTGCTTATAGCCTTTTTAATTCAATAAGGGTTTCTACTACTGTAGAGACATAGTAATCTCGGATACATAGTATCTAGGAGCGTATATATAAGCAGCTTATTTTTATAAATAATAATATTTATACTCTTGCGCGGGCCTTTCTGGCTAGGTAAGTCTCTTTAGTAATATATTCGGGAACTATACCAACTCTTTAGTCGTTAACTTTCTAATTCTAGCCTAGATGCCGATTTGGAGCCTAGGGATAACACTAAGGATAGTAACGAAGATAAATATTCTCCCCGCTAGTCCCCTAGTTGTGGTGGTCTGTCTAGTTCTTACCGCTCTAAGAAGAATATTAGTAAGAATGCTAATGCTTCCAGGGATAGGAGTGTTAATAATACTACCAACAATAATATTAAGATAGAGGAGGAGGCTCCTATTACTACTTCTAATATTTAAGTTATTATCTTGTTCTTTCTTTCTTCTTATAGAATAGCTTTATAGGGCGCCTCTCTAGTGCCTCTAGGATGCCCTAGTACTGGGAATTAACTTTATACTTTAGGGATGCCTCTATTCTTATTTTTGGTAACAGTCTATGTAAAAGCAGCATACCGCTATAATCTCCATATATAATGAACGGGTGGTGTTCTTATAGGTGCTTTATAATTTCTTAAAATTTCTAAATCTTCACTCTATGTCTTTTTGGTCCTCTTTGTATTATTAACTCTACTGCGTATCTCTAGTGTTAGATTGGATACTCTTCTTTTATCCTTAGGGAATCCTTCTAAGTCCCTAGGGCCCCTTCTTCTAGTATTACTACTTATTCTTAAACAGCGTCTTCTTTGGACAGCATCCCTAGTGGTTTTTATATGGATCCTTATAGCTTTCTCTTACAGGATTCTAGGATCCCTATTATAATAGCAAAACATTCCTGTTTCTAATGCCTGTGCTTAACCTTATGGTTTTAATTTATGGGGTCTTCCCTATTGTCTTACCTATAGTATATCTAGAACCGTTACTAAATCCTAATTTATAGTCTTTAGGAAAGTTTTAATTGCCGTATTATATTCTAGCTAAAGGTGCTTCTTAGGTTCCCAACTATTATACACCTAAGAGTATCCTTCCTAATAAACTAAAAATTCGCGTTTTTTCTAACGCCATCTTTAATTAAGAATATCTTCTATATTCTATTCTAGTTCCCTATTAATTTTGCTAGATAGGGGTAGTTCCATACTATCTCTTCTCCGGTATAACTCTAATAAGGAAACATAAAATATGGGATATATTGGATATAATTTCGGCAATTCTAATTTATAGGCTTAATTTCCTTTAGTTTTCCTAACTACCTTAAAGGGTCCGAGCTACCTATAGTCCAGCTTCTTTTTAATACGTTTCATCTGAATATTTTTTATAGATAGTAAGACTTCGTCTCCTATTTTAAATTCTTTAGGTATATGTCCCTTGTTATAGTACCTTTTTTATATAGCCTAGGCGTCTAGTAAGTGCTTTTTGAGTTCTTCTCTGCGAATTCTTATTTACTTAATTCTCTCAGACGCCACTAGTGCCTCTCTTTTAGGAATAATATTCTTAACGTTCTAGGGGTCATTTACTTTTACCCCAAATAGTGCTTTATAAGGGGTTATTTTTATACTGCTGTGGATGCTTATATTATATATATATTGCGCTAGAGCTAACTACAATAGCCAATCATCCTATTAATAATTAATATAGTAGCAAAGGTAATGTTCTAATAACGCATTTAGACGCTCTGTTTGCCTATCTATTTATAGGTAAAAGGCAGTGCTCATTCTTTGCCGTATCTTTAATAAGAGACAGAATAAAGACTAAAATGCGCTGTTAAATATGGTACCTCTATTAGACATAATTCCCCTTAGCGTGCCAAATAGGAGCTACCGCTCTAAAAATAGGTCTGCCAGTTCTGTTGCTATGATTATTATTAAAATAGCAAAGTACCCTAAAAACTTTATATATCTATTAATGATTACTAGGATAGCGTTAGCAACCTCTCCAGTTCTTATTTTAGTAGGGGGTAAGCCTGTTATAAAATCCATTGTTAATTCTAATATAGGTCCCTATAGAATAGGAAGCACTAATAACTTATTATATAGGTAATACCTAGGTATCTGTACCCTTTAGCATGTATTATATCTTAATACATAGTCCTTAACTTCTTTAGACATTCTATCCCAAAAGTATTTCCTTTAAACGGCCTTAAGGGTCCTATTAGCACCATAGTGACCCCTAAAAGGGTCGTTATGGAAGACCTTTAGAATTTTATCTTAAACCGTTTAGTTCTTTAGGACATATACAGCACCCTTAAAGTACAATAGACCCTTTTAGTCTTATTACCATAGCTTCTTAGTAACTCCGGCCAAGTTAGTCTTTACTACGTCTTTCTACCTCTCCCTAGAAACAAAGGCGTCCCTTTATTATGCTTAAAGAAGAAGATCTAGAAAGGTTTTGTGTAGATTACTTATTTCCATTTTGCCTACCACTATTACGGACTCTAGGCGTGGTATGAGACGTTTTAAACCATTAGTGCTAGCAGATTCTCCTACTATTATACAGTATACTATACTGCGGATAGGCATTTTACCTATCTCCTTTAGATCTGGAAACTTGTAGCTAGTACACCGTTAAGTTAAAGGTGCTGTAACACCCCTAGCATATTCCGCAGAATTCTCGCTAATTCTGGGGTATACTAACTTTATAATATCTGCCTAGTCTATAACCTAGTCCGTAACCATATCCTATAGCTCCATTATTATAGTGCTTTATAGCTGCATTGCTAGGACCTCTGCCCTACTACGGAATTCTGTAGTTCTAGGGAAAGACTCTTCTTTCTTCCTAAGCAAATTTTGCAATATAGGAATTATTTCCCCTATACTATCCTAGATTCTCCTAGTCTTATAATCCAGACGTCTTAATAACCTATTAGCGGGATTTATCTTTCCTAAGCGGTATATAATTTTAAAGTTATACTATAATAGTACCTCCGCCTATCTAGCTTGTTGACTGCTTAACACCTTTATAGTTATAAAGTATTCTAGGTTATTATGGTCTATAAGGACTTTAATAGGATAATTGTTTCCTATATAATAATATTACCAGTGCTTTATTGCTGTGACTATTACAAGTAGCTCCTAGTTGTGTGTTATATAACGCTGCTCTATAAGGGTTATTTTCCTTAACTAAAACGCTATAGGATGCCATTCTCCGTTTTTTAATTAAGATATAATTACCCCTAAGGCGAAGCCGGATATATCTGTTTTAAGGTATATATATAGCTCCCAGTAGAAGTGTATTAGGATAGGCGCTAACGTAAACAAATCCTTTAACCAGTCTATAGCCTGCTTAGTAGCTTCCCTAAATATAAAGGGTCCTAACTTCTTGCCATCCTTAGATCCCTTTAGTAGATTAGTAATTAGGAGCATTACTTATAAGTAATAAACAATAAACCTTTAGTAGAAGTTCGCCATACCTATAAAAACCTATACTTCCCTAAATATTGTGGGGTATGGCTATTCCCTAATAGCGTCTACCTGGCTTTTCTCTATTAACACTCTATTAACGCTAACAATAAAGCCCAGAAAATTAATGCTAGTAACATAAAATAAGTATTTTTTTAGGTTTATATAGAGCTTGTATTCCTGTAGTCTTTCTAGTACTATTTGCATATAGTGCGTATATGCTTTGTAGTTATTAGAGTAGACTATAATGTTATTAAGGTAGACCACATATATTATATCTAATAGGCCTAATAATACCTTATTAATATAGGCCTGAAATATCGCCGGTGTGTTAGTAAGCCCAAATAGTATCACTAGGTACTTAAAGTGGCCGTACTATATTTAGAACGCCATTTTCTATTTATTGCCGGCTTTAATCCGGATTTAATGGTATACATCTTTTAGATCCAATTTCGTGAATATCTTTACGCCTAATAGCCTGTTAATAAGCTCCCCTATTAAGGGTAGCAGATAGCGATTCTTTATAATAATCTTATTTAGCGCTTAATAGTTAACATAGAGGCAAAGGGTTTTATCCTTCTTAGGTATAAATATAATTAGTGCCCCTGCCTGGCTTATAGAAGGCTAAATCCATCCTCTCTAAAGATTGTCTACTATATACTAACGCAATACTGCCAGCTTATTTTTTAATAGGTTATATAGTGGTCTAAAAGGAGGTTTTTTATCTCCTGTGTCTATCTTGTGCTCTACCAACATAGGGTTAGGCAAGGTGTGCGCAGCTTCTTTATTAGCAACATCCTTTAGGTCTATATATTCCTATAGAATCTCTAGTTCCTTAACTATGTATAGCCGGATATCTAAAAATAAATACTCCGCGTCCCCATTCTTAGTGTTAAGAGTGGTATACATAGCATACACCCACCCTTCCTCTTATATATAGTTTAAGAAAGTCTTTTAATCTTTAACTATAATACACGGTTAAGACTTCTGGTGTTAATATAAGGCTAAAGGCCAATTAATGTCTAGATTGACCTATTAAAGCTATAGGTATCTTAAAACAAGGTTATACCCCTTGATTTCTGTGGCGTAGAAGCGCATCTCCTATATGTCCTATAGACCATCGCGGTCCTAGCTGGCTATGGAAAAAGTTTATTCCCTATAGCACGGAATCCAGTAGCCTCTAATGCTTTAAATGGTGCGTACCTATAAGCCACTAAGGTCCAAATCCAATTCCTTTACTAGTAATTAAGAAATAAACCCTATAATCGCGCCACTGTCTATAAGGCAGTCTTACGTTACCTATTTATTATTAACTTAAATAGAGACGGGAATAACTATATGGTAGCTTACTCCCTCCTTCTCTTACTGGCCTAGTATAAGGGAGTAAAGATCTACTAGGCTCTCTCTTTTCCTAATTAAGTATCCTCTTGCTTCTTCTATTAGTAGAAGCACTATATATGGCCTTTCTTACCGCAGTTATAATAGCTGCGTGACTCTTGGTTCTATGGTTTCTACCTATTATCATTCTAGGGTTAACTAGCGTTGCTCTAGGGTTATAAAGCCTACTCGCGTTATCCTTCTGTAGAGTAGTTAGGTTAGGATCTGCCCCTTTTATTAAAGCTAGGTCTAGTTCTACGCTCTTTATTATTAGTGTCTCGTTCCTTTCGCTTCCCTAGATAGTCTCTTTTAGCGTTCTTAATCTGAGTAGCTTCAGAGATAAGCTTTTCTTAAAAGGTAGGAATTTCCCCCTTCTCCTATATGGCCTGTTAAATCTTAGGTTATAACTTGGCAAGTAGCTAATAGAGTTATATAGCGTTATCCTATAAGTCTAAGTAGGGTATATTATCTTCTAGCTCTTTTAAGTAGTTTATAAACTGGACTACACTCTAGCCTTCTTACTGTTTTATATTATAGTATTACTAGTTGTAATCCATCCCTTAATTAGTAGGGTCTTAGACCTAATTAACTAACCAAAACTTAAGTTCGCTAAATTTAAGGGGTATAGTAAGTTTCTTCTTATAGCATATCTATAAACTCTTAACGGTGCCACATAGGAAGGTAGAAGTAATTAGTGTTTAATTATACTTATTAGAGTAACGTTTTGGATCTAGCCAAAACTTAGTTTCGTATTAACAGATAAAACAATTACAGTTCCTAAGACTATTACTATTATACTTATTAGGTTCCTTTATGCGGAATTTAAGTTTGTCTAATGTTATAGCATAGTATAGCGTTGCCCCTATAAGTCCGCTTTGTGTTTAGGGTGTCTATACTTCTCCTAATTGTTCTTATAATTGTCCTTGGTAGTCTTAATATGCTTATCTCAATCGTATCTCCAACTTCTTTGTCTTTTATAGGGTCTCGCGTAGTAACCGCTCTAATAACTCCCTAGCGGTGATCGTTTCTAAGGGTCTTAGAAGGTTAGATGGACTAGCCATAGCTTCCTAGTCTACTCCTTTATAAGTAGAGGGAATGCGCTCCTCTAGAGAGACTCTCTAAGCCTCTTAAGGTAAGGGCGTTGCTTTATAGGGTAAAGGAGTATGGCCCATTATTATTAATTAATAGCCGTACGTTCCTAACGGATTATAAGCAATTAGAATTATAAGAGGCCAGCCTAACCGGAATATATAATTATCTAATCAACAGTGTTATAAGTAAGTAGAAGGTAAGTTAAAGGTAAGTTAAAGGTAGAATAAGTTTCACGTATTAAAGGACAAATGCTTTTAACTACTTCCATTTAGAGACTAATCGCTAGTTCTTCTCTAGAGGAGAACCAGCTTTCTATATAAACCTTCTAAGACACTAGTAAAACCTTTTGCCCCTATCTATCTGACTATGTCTCTTCTGGAACATATATAGGACGTAGGCAGGACATTAATAAAACCTCCTACTGTCTTATCTGATATGTACCTCCTGGGGGATTCCGTTATATTTAGTTAATACTTATCGCAATACCCTAATTAATCCTACTATAGTTATATGCATTAATTACGGAAAGAATAGTTACTTTACTATATCCTACCTAGAGCTAAAGGATATAGGTAATATTAAGGAGATTAAGGAGATAGAAAAAAAAGAAATATCTAATAAGTTAGGAAAAGAAGAACCCTAAGGAAAAACTTCCCCCTAGGGTATTCTATTAATCTTAAAAAAATTAATTTAAGTTAGTTAATAGGTGGAAAACACTTTACGGTTTTATATATAGTATCTTAAAATAGATATAGAGTTAATATAACTGCCCTTATTAATACTAAAGTAAATAACTTTACCTTTATAAATACTACTTATATAAATAATGTTACTAAGTTCTTAAATATAAATACTACCTAATTAGAGAAGCCTATTTGTCGGAATATATGGACAGAAGTTACGTGGTTACGTGTCGTCGTTCGTGTCTCTAATTAGTCATCCTTATGATGACTCATCAGCCCCCTACTTAGGCACCGCGATCCTTACGATCCTCTGCTTTCTCTACCTATTAGACAAGAACAAATCCATCAGTTAATAGGCCAATCAAGTGCACTTAGGTGTTACCGACAAAAACTATAAACTGTTTTTAGTATAAGAGTAGTCCGTTTTCTATTTTTAAATTAGGGTTGCCTTTTATAGCTTAATCGCGGAGTGCTTTTAGGGATTTAGCTATATAGTTTGTAATTAGAATACAGTTAATTAGTCATATTAGTTTATCTAGGATCTTTTCTTCTATAGGTGTTAGCTTATTTTATTTAGAGCTTAGTTTCTTAAGGATATATAGGTCTAGCTGTTTAGGATAGAGAAGGGCATGTATCTGGTCCTAAGCCTTTAGCTTATCCTATAGTTCCATATTCTATTTTCTTTAGGTAAAGATATTAGCTTTAAAATTTTGCCTACTAGGGCGGTATATAATCATAAAGAAGAATTAGGAGAGTATTTCAGCCTATTAGGCCTACTAACTAGTAAGCTTCTTTATTATTATAAAATACTTAAAGGCTTTATAATTAGTATAGACTTTAATCTAAAAGTCTATACTTCTAAGCTCTATACGCTACTAGAATAATAATTATATAATAGCCAGCATTTTTTTATTATATACCTTATAGTTACACTTATCTAGGGCTATTATCTTTAAGAAAAAAGTAATAGGGTACTACTTACTATTTAGGTATAATTATAAGAGAACTCCTACTACTACTTTATTAGAGGCGTCCATTTCTAGCATTAATTTAAGGCTTAGGTTATAGTAACGGATAATTAAGAAGGAGGTAAGTTGGTTCTTTAACTCCTTAAAAGCTTCTATATAATTATTATTAAAGATAAAAGGCGTATTATTCTTAGTTAGTTATATAAGAGACTTAGCTATAACTCTATAGTTATGGATAAACTAATAGTAGAAGTTATAGAAGCTAAGAAAGGACTAGATGCCTTTTATAGTATAAGGGGGTTTCTAGTTATATATTGCCTTAACCTTTTTAGGGTTAACTTTAATTCCTTCTATACTAATAATAAACCTAAGATACTTTATTTATTTTACTCCAAATTTATATTTCTTAATATTAACTTATAGGTCTATATTCTGCAGCCTCTTTAGGACTTTTTTTATGTAAACTTAGTGCTTAAGTTTGTTATCTAAGTATATAAGAATATTATCTAGGTATACTATACAGAATTTATTAAGGTAGTTAAAAAGAATATTATTTATATACCGTTAGTATGTAGCTAGCCTATTTATTAGTCTAAAAGGAAGGACTTTATATTTATAAGAACCGTAGTAGGTATAGAATATTATTAGATCCTTTAATATAGGGTCTATCCTAATTTAGTAAAAAGCTTAGCGGATATTAAGCTTTATAAAGATTTTGGCTTAGCTTAGATATATAAGGGTCTTATTAATTAGGGGGAGAGGGTAATAATCTTTCTAAGTAATAGCGTTTAGTTTTTAATAGTTAATACAGAAATAGAGGCCTTTATTAGGTTTCTTTATAAATACTATAGGAAAAGTAAAAGGGGCCTAACTTGGTTTAATAAACCCCTTATAGAGGTTATTAATTAAGTACTACTTTATAACTTTTAGTTCTTTAATAGTTTGATAATAAAGGGGGTTATAGTCTAGAAAGTTATTAGCCTTTAGTTAAATCTTATAATTATAGGTTTGGTAGGGGGGTAGTATATTTAAAGCTACTTTTAAGAACGCGTCTCTATAGTCTAAAAGGTAAGTAAGGAGGGGGCGCTTAACTAGTTCTTTATTGGTTTTCTCTACTAGTTCTTCTTCCTTCTTATTAATAATCTAGTTAATTTTATATAAGCTAGTTATAAAGACTTTATTATCTATTTAATATATATTAAAGTAAAAGCCTATAGCACTAATTGCCGTAATATGGGTATTATATAGTAGTAGGGATGTCCATAGCCTTAGGGGCTTTTAGTATATTAGCATTGTCCTTACTCCCCTTAGCTCTTACTACATTTTCCAAAGGTTATCTTTTATATTCTATTGGTATGTCCTCTTCTATATTAGATAGATCTCTACAATTTAGAGGTTGTTTATATTACTATCTATTTTACTTCTATAAGTAGAGTCCTTTTTAACTACGGTGCTTTAGGGGAGTATTATTATTAGTATAGAGTTTCTACCGGCCTTATAGTGGACATCTTTTTAGGTAAAGACTAAGTTACAGTCCTTAACATCCTGTTAATAAATAGAGTTAGTCTTTATAGCTAATATCTTATAGTTAGTCTAAATTTCTCTAATAAAGGGGATAATTTTAGTCTATTCTCCGGCTAGATAAACTATTTTTATTATATATTTAGCCAAATATTAAAGTAGGACATCTATTTTTAGCTAAGAATTATATTATATGAACTTAGATCTAGGATATAGAAGGGGGTACTAAACTAACGTTGTCTATTAATAGTAATATATAGCTTTAGGATATGGGTAACTAGCTTACTAGCTTAGCCGTTATAGCCTTTTACTTAAATAGTGTCGGAATATATGGACAGAAGTTACGTGGTTACGTGTCGTCGTTCGTGTCTCTAATTAGTCATCCTTATGATGACTCATTAGCCCCCTACTTAGGCACCGCGATCCTTACGATCCTCTGCTTTCTCTACCTATTAGACAAGAACAAATCCATCAGTTAATAGGCCAATCAAGTGCACTTAGGTGTTACCGACATTGATCAATGGTCAACCTCACCGGTTGGCTATAGAGCAACAAGGTTCA
>Ga0307507_10006837_pt1 | contig 17052 bp, 14 predicted proteins | sample 7_EM_MG_FD_207223 | JGI IMG/M metagenome (GOLD analysis project Ga0307507, IMG submission 207223) | Populus trichocarpa ectomycorrhiza microbial communities from riparian zone in the Pacific Northwest, United States - 7_EM | ecosystem: Host-associated > Plants > Roots > Unclassified | place...
AAATGTTGCCTTCCATTATTGCTGGCAACGAAAGAATTAAAATTCAGAATGATTCTCGAGTGGAATCACAAAGAAAATTTTAATGATGACATAGTTATTTTTATTTTTGGTTAGTTAGTGTTTAATAACAAATAATATTGTTTAGAGTTTTAATTTAGGAGTAATTTAGGGTTTCATAAATGCCCTTTGGATTGAGAAATTCGAGACTTATTGGCACTGTTTATTGGGCTATTGGGCTCTTGGAGGTATTAATTATTAAGGTTTTTTTTATATGGTACATTAGTTATTATTAAATTAATTAGAAATAAATATGTCTTTTTACATTTTAAAACATTGTGAAAATAATGAAATATTTTTAAAAATAAAATTTTTGATACCAGTGTTTAGGGTAATTTGATATTTTTCAAAATAGTTTTTTTGTTATTGTCATGCACGATGAGTGGTCATTTTATATTTGGTCAAATATAAAACAAAATAAAAAACACAGTGAAACAATCAAAGCGCTCATTGGAAATATAGAAAAATAAAATTGGTTTTAAGAGTTTTTTTTATCCTTCTAACAAAGCTTTTTTTTTTTCGGGTAAACTTAGAGGCAAATGAGTCTTTTCATAGAGAAAATTTTTTTTTAAAAAAAGATTGGGGCATATATGGCATATTCGCAAGCGTGTGTGGCGCCTCCCAGTATCTAAAAATATCATTTAGTCATGTTGTTGGAAGTATTGTTGTGCCTTTTTCCTAGTGGTGTAACATTAGTTGATGTTGGTGGTCGAGTTTATCGCCGGTGAGTTTTTTTTTTAATTCCTTTTCTTCTCCTTAAAAATTATAGTTTGACCTTTTTTGTTATTAGTATTTCTACTTCAATCTTTATTTTTTTATTTTTATTTTTTTTCTTGACTCTTTTATAAAAGTTTTATTTGTTTTAAATTTCATCATTCAATCTCAATTTATAAAATATTATATTCTTCAATCTGATTCTTATTCTTTTATTTTTTTATCGGCATTTTGTTGAATTGATTTTTTTTTAATTTCACCCTTCAATCAAAAAACTATTTTTTATTTTTTTTATTTTGATCATCATTCTGTTGATTGTTTTTTTTTGGGTCTTTTTGTTCAATTGATTTTTCCTTTCAATTAAATGCTTCAATAAAAAAGAATTATTTTGTATTTAAATTTTGATTCTTATTTTTTTAATTCTTATTTTTTTAGCTTGGATCCTTTTGTGTAATCAATATTTTTTTTTTCAAGTTAATCATTTAATATTTAATTGATTGAGAATTGAATTTCATGATTTTTACTTATTGACACAGGTTTGAAATGTTAACACATATTGACATCGTTTGTTTTTACTTATTTTCTTTTCAGTTTTGTGATTTTTTATGTTTTCTTTTCTACTCCACTGATTATTTTTTATAGTGCTTTTGTATAATTAAATTTTTTTTTAATTTTATTTCTCAACACGTAATTAATTAAGAATTGAGTTTTATGATTTTTCTAAATAGAGTGCTGTGAGTCTAATGATTCGGGGTTATAAATTTAAAAAATTAACAAGAGTTAATAAATTTTAATATTTTATAATTTTCTTTATTTTTTTAGAAATAATTATAATCTTTTAATCTGAATAAAAATTTAAATGGATTTTTCAAGTTGGCTTCGTCCTAATTATCGAGACTACACATGTTTGCATGCTAACGCGGCACAGTGCGGCTACGATACACCTAAAAATCCAGTCTCACGTGCCAAATGACCACCCCTGTCCTCAGGCCCTCCCTCGATAAAAATAGCATCGCACAGCATGATAATCAAAACAACACGGCTTTGTTTTGACCGATGGATGGCACGGACTCCCTTTTCTACTATTACCCTCTTCCCAAAAAGAAGCCCCCGGTTTCTCCCTCTCCCTGCCCAACTGACCATCATATCCCAACCACCATCACTAACGCCAACACCGACACAACTACAACCAAAACCACCACAGCAACCACCAAAAACGCCACCATCAACAACAACAACAACAACAAAAACTCATTTCCCTTTTACAAACCAATAGAAATTAAAGAGAGAGATTTTCTCTTCAATTACAACCCTTTTCACAAACACAAGGCTGCTCCCACATCTTCCTCTCTCGATTCACCCCCCACCAATACCAAAACCACCAAGAAAATGGACTCACACGTGCTTCTTGAAGTCTTCACTTGCAGGGATACACTAATTATGATCTTACGAAAGCTTGGAGCTCGAGACTTGGCACGTGCAAGCTGTGTTTGCAAGCTGTGGAGAGATATGGCTTCTGGTGATGAGATTGTGAGGCCTGCTTTTATGGAACCATGGAAGTTGAAGGATATTGTGGGGAAGCCCGTGTCTGGAAGTTTTTGGAGAGATAGTGGGATTTGGAAGTTTGCTATTTCACATAAGATTGTTAAAGGGGATTCTGTTGCTAGTCTTGCTGTTAAGTATTCTGTTCAGGTAATCAACAAAGTTGGAAACTTTTTGGTTCTTGGTTAATGGTTTTCTTGTTACATCTTTGTTTTTGTTTGTAGATTTGGAAGTAAAGAAAGGTTGGTTTTTGGTATGTGGGTATCTTGGGATATGCTTTTTTTGTTTGTAGATTTGGATAAAGTAGATATTGTGGTTTTCTGGCATGGTTGCGAATTGCGATACGATTCTCGTCTTTGTAGAATTGGAAAAGTTTTTTTTTTTTTTTTTTGGTATATGGGAAATGAGGTTTTTGTGATATGATTGCTTTTTTGCTAGTTTTTAGTTGTGGTCAGGTAATTGAGAAATGGGATTGGAAAGTTTTGGCTTTTTCCCTTTGCCTTTACTCGTTTTCATTTGGTTTATTGAAAGGGGAGAATTGTGGGGTTTTAATAGATATGAAGTATAGGGAGTTTGTTACACACACACACATGTTAGTAATTTGGTATTGGGGGTTTTGGACGAGTTAGCTGGTGATAGCATTGTTTTGGGTTTTGTTTCCGAGATTTTGATATGTAACTTCAAAGAAATTTAAGGGATAGATGATGGTGATATTTAGGTGGATTTATGGGGAATTAGCATGGATGGTAGATGAAGTTGGGCAAATCATAATAAGCAAACTTGTGTTTTAGGGGTTGGTTTCTGTAGATCAATATAATAAGAAGTTAAAAGATAACGGGCTCATTAAAAGGGGGGTTAGATAGGCATCCTTGATTGCCTTTTTTTGAAAATTAATTGATGTTTTGCAAAGAGTTGGAGAGTTGGATAGATATGTTAATCATCATAGTAGTCAAAGCAATTGGTACCATGAAAGTTGCTATCACAGTATCTCCTCCATTTTGCACGTGATTTTGCACATGATTGGTTTTGCTATCGAAGAATTTACTCTTTGCAATGAGATTTGTTTCGAGAGCAGTATTTATTTATTTATTTTTATCAAATCGATTAACATGTAAAGGGATGAGAGTTGGAACCGGTTATTGGTTTCCTAGAGCAGTATATTTTTCATTAAAAGGATATGTAAAGGGATGATATTTTCCTGATTAGGATGCGAGGATTTGCAGCTTATATTTTATTGGGTCAAGACTATCTGTATTAGAATGAAAGTAAGGGTTCAAGAGGTTGATCTGCATATCAACCAAGTAAATTACAAATTCTATGTAGAAGCAATGAACAGAACATGTCATTTACAAAGGCACAAGGGGTAACAAGCTCAGTGATACCACTTATTTGACGAACCTGGCCATTATACTGTTCACACCTTTCTTGTTTTGTTGGTAAAGGTGCTGGTGGCTTACTCATGGCTTAATGGTTGAGTGGTTGCCAGTGAGTAAACAGGATAAGAAGGATTAGGGTTGATACTGATTTTACATAAAGGCCATGCCATATCACTCGGTTAAAGCAGATTTAAGCCCATCTTTTGATTATGGTAAGCAGCGATAACAGTGAAACCTTTGTATCAACTGAAAGATAAACTATAATTTGCAATGAAAATCTCATGTAATGCCCACTAGAAGTTTGTACTGCATCGTATTGGTTATGTTCATCTTTCTAGATAGATGATGAGTAAATTATCCTGTAAAAAGGTTCAAGCTGGACTAAATCCAGTGCATCACTACATTCTATTGCCCCTAATGAGTCTGAGTAGCTATTTTTTTCTAGACTAAAATGCCAACTTTGCAAAATACCATTTCTTTTATTTGTTTCTTGGTTGAACAATGTGATATGAGCTTCAGATATTTTCTTTGTTTACACAGGTCATGGATATAAAACGGATAAATAACATGACGAGTGACCATGGCATAAATTCAAGGGAGAGGTTGTTGATCCCCATAATCAATCCAAACCTTCTCATAAATGAGACATGCTACATAGAGTTGGATATCCATGCGAAAAGAGAAGTGGCAGTATTATATCCAGAAGGCAAGCCTGATGAAAAGCTAATGTCAAAGGGATCATCCTCTGACCATGGCAAAAGAAGGGTTATCGATTCCTTGAAGAGAAGCATGCAAGTTGATGATGGAACTGCTCAATACTACTGGTCTATTTCAAATGGTGACCCTCGAGCTGCACTCACAGAATTTTCAGCAGACCTTAGGTGGGAGAGGGATGCAGGGCTGGGCTAGCTGGAAATATGAAACACACAGTGCACCTAGTAAGTACTGCTCTGAATCAAATTCCTTCCATATATGGTTTGGGATTTTCCATAACCTGTATAATGTAAACAAACTCCAAGTTGTTACCATCATTTTCATCTTTCCCTGGGATATTTTCTCTTCAATTCAATCAGCTGACGATGTTAAAGCTTCTGTTGTGCCTATGCTGTAGCCAACTTCCACAGTTTTGGCTTTCCTTTTCTCAACTGTGTAATGATCCCTCGAGCTTCATATGCTCGGATCCTAGAACCGAGTTCGTAATGTTGGATCTCCACCTGCCTAATGCTGGTCTTGTATGGATATATATTCTCATGACATGAGAAATGAATTTGTCCAAATTTATATGCGAGATGTCGAAGGAGTTCATAGTCATATCTTCTGAAGTGCTGCTTTACTGTGAGACTGTAATATTGTCTGAAACACCAATTCGTCAAAAACCATCATCAATTTCATTTGTAAGGATGGTTTTCTTTGTTTGTCCATGTAAAATACCTTGTTTTGCCAATGTATTACTACGTTTTTTTGGATTGTATTCAACACTGTTGTTTTATTATCATTTAACAACTCTTTCAATCATAGTTATACAATCTAATCCGGAGGTGACTAGGGTTGCATGTTTGCAGGACAAGCAGGTTAATTCAAGTTATGATTTTTTATTTTTTTTAAAAATCTTTGAAACGATGTAAATATTAGGCTTTAAACCCCTTTGTCTCTCATCTTGACAAATATGGTTTTTAAATCATTTTATGATGTTTTTTTCAAAGGAGTTCAAATTGAGTCCCTAGGTAAACAAGTTATGAGGTTGACCTGTCGGACTGGACAAGGCTTAATAGTTCTTGAATCATTTTATATGTTATTTTCGAAAGAGTTCAAATTGAGGTTTTGTATAGTTGAAGAAAAAAAAATTCGAAAGATATTTGCTGTTGTTGATTGACCACGACGAACGTTGAGGCACGAAAGAAACATGGTGATACTGTGATGGAAGGTCTTTGATAAACACAAGTTCGTCTAGATTTGTAACCTTGAGAATTACCAGTAGTTAAGGATTACTAATTCAAGTAAATATATTTTTAGTTTCCCAAGTCCAATCATTTGTTGTTTTTTAAAATACTTGAATTCAACTTTTTAAAACAAGACCCCTGGAATTGTTTAGATAATTTTCTAGAAGTAATAGTCTTCTCTCAAGATTAGTGTTTCACTGAGTAATTGAAAGATACTATTGGCAATGGCACCCTGACAAATCTCGTGTGCCCTTTATGTTTCCTTCTATCGTGGTTTTGTATGCTAGTGACAGATATAAAATTTTCTGCCGCCACAGTTAAAATGACCACATGAAAAAGAGAAATATATGCTGTTGAATAAGTAAAAATAAGCTTCTGCGAGCTGGTGCAGACGCTCAAGTGTTTTTGGATGAGGAAGGGCTTGATGCAGAAGAGGATTTGGCCAATGTCAGCTCTTTTTCGTGCCGTTCCTTCAGAAAGCTCTGGGCAGTCTCTCTCACAATCTTGAAGAAGAAGCTGATGAGCATGAGCCATATGACAGTGTTCCATATCGAAGCAAATGAGAAGTCCCATTTCTTCACCTAAGAAATTAAAAGAAAGTACCTTAGTGCACATTAGAACAAGCACACATCAAGGGAATCCTGGAGGCGCATAAAATACATATCTAAGCATTGCATCTCGAAACACCTCTAGGTAAAGGGCATTTTCATACTATATGTTCATATGCAACTCTTTGAGCATGTATCTATAGATACACGGGCACACATGTGCAGGCTCAAACACATGGTGAATTAAGGTATTTCATGTGCAAGCAAGCTTCTGCAATCGAGAATATATAAATATACATTCATAACAATGATTTGAAATTTTTGAAATCAAGGAATAGAATCAGAATCCATTCTTTGATAAATGATACCAATGCCAAAGGCACAACGGCAGCCAATGTAGGCAAATGTGTGTTCTGATTCTATAGTTCAGTCATATTACCTCAACGTTTGAGACTGGAGGTGTTGGTGCCATATACTTGTTTCTAATAATTTGTAGTTTTGCAATAAGTTTTGGCAAGACCGTGGCAAGTCCAGGAACAAAGGTGAGCAATCGAATCAGCTCATTTTCTATTAAGTCAAGGAGTTGATGGTTGCATACTGAGATGATGAAAGCTGTCTGCAATATAATAAAGACAACATAACCAATGTCAACCAATGTCAACCAATGATCAATATAAATTGAACCAAAAAAAATTTAACAAAAAATTGAGAACCTGCAGCAACCAATTGGAGATGGTACAGTGTGTTTGCATAAGTAACAAGAGCATCATATCATGTTGCAGGAGAAAATAGAGCTTTGCGAACCTGAATGTGTGTTTTGATGATTGCCTTTCCTATCAATGTCGCGAGGAAGAACTTCCAAAATGGAACTCCAAATTGCCCACACAAGATACCAGCAAGGTCAAAAAGAGGATTTGGCACCTGCAGTAAACCATTTAATTGCAAATTGCAAATTCAACTAGAGTGTCGATGGTGCTAACCATAAGATCGTTGATCAAAAAAGAATTTTTCATGAAAAAAATATAACCAGAATTTGACATCTGCGTTTGAGAAAGAATAGGGAGTGCAGGTATGAATAGTTGCAACAGCCAGCATGGGACCAACATAGACAAGAAAAAACAAAAGATAGTTGCTACATTTATGCAAGTAGATAATTCTGTCATACTTCCTAACTTCCTCTACAATGACACAAAATTACTTGATGAGTTAAATCAGGCAGAATAACTGCAGTTGCAAATCTTGTGCTACAAAAGGAAATCATTATAATGATTCACAAGGTCTCATCACAAAAAAGAAAGAGAGAGAAAAATTACCGAAGCAAGGACTAAAATTGAGAAGAAGTTCAGATACTGTGAATGTGAAAGGAGCCAGTTTTTAATCTGTTTCATGTGAGTGGCCACGACTGTGTTATGATCTTCTGCTGAAAAAGACTCGAATTCTTTCATGACTTCCAGCTTGCTACCTGACATGCTAGCTGCACACACATTTCAAGATAAAACTAAATTAATTAGAATCACATAGCAGTGAAATGAGTAATACTGCTATCTTGTAGCAACAAAAAAATGACAACGCAATTCATGTCAAGCAATTCAGACGACAGAAAAATGTTGTCAGGGACTGAATTCCCTTCCCTTGCAGTGCTAAGAAACCCACAGGAAGTGACTAATTCAATGGTGACCATTAATATACAAATTCAATAGACTCGCGTGATGAAACACCTTAGGTCCAAAGCCACCCCAACAATTATCAACCAATCAAAATCAACTTCTCAACGAGCTATAATTTTCCCAAACCATTCTTTTAATAATGTTATGTGCACAACCTCTCAACACAAAGGCATACTTGTTTATAAAATCGCTCATAAATCTTAAATCCACACAGCAACAGATATCACTGCACATGAATCCAAGTCAAACTTATCAATTTGGGCACTTAAAGCAAGCAAGAAGAAAAGACCTATCCATTTCAATATTTGTAATAACTTAAACTTCAATAGTTGTAATAACTTGAGCATTATCATAGTTGTAGGAAATAAAGAGCAAAGAATCCCCAAGAAAATTTAATATGTTTCCACGGGTCAAAGAATCCTTGGAACAATCCAAGTGGCACTTGAAATCCACAAGCACAAATTTAGTTTATATTCTGTTAAGAAAATCCCAGCATCTAGGATAAGTGTGTGCGTGTGTGTACAGAACACACACAGACGTACAAAGGCCTTTCCAGGAAAATGGTTGTCCAAGACATTAACATAAAGACATGATTGAGAATAGTCACCAGCTCTTGATATGAAATATGGAGGAAGCTCCCCAAGTGCAGTTCCGATCCCCCACAAAACAGCCTCAAGTTGAATCTGAGGCAAAATGCTGGTCAGTGGAATTCTCGAGCCTTCTAATGATGAATACATTGGAGGTCCAAATGCAGTGCAGTTTCTGTCCAGCCATGAAGGACCGCTGTATAGTTGAATCGTATCATATACAGAACTTTTTATATCAACTCGACCACATTGTACAGCTTTAATTGTAAATAGAGCAATATGTGGGCCTAAATACAGAACAAATGTATGCAGACCAGATCCTGCAGAGAAGAAAAGGTTCAAAATTTCGAAAACTTTCCATGTCAAATCACTTGAACAAGATCAAATGAATCAGGACCATATTAGAAAACGAGACAAGAATCCATTCTGTGGGAGCATTTGTTTGCTTAATCTGAGTGAGAACTGAGATTATTGGCCACAAATCCCTTGGAAAATGTCTAAAAGCTTCTTTATGGTACATGCTATTTAAGTAGCTTAAATATAGCACATAGATGAGTCTGAACTCCGAAGCTCATGTCTTTGAAACTTCATGTATATTATCATCTTTAGCTGATGATCATTAGTCTGTACCAACCTAAGGTTTTCTTTTCAAGTATAAGAGTCAAACTTGAATGCATTTAGTGTCAGATTCCTATCTTGATTTGCTATTTTTCCATGCAACATTTTTGTAACCTGTAAACCTATGGCAGCAAGTTCCTTTCCATGTGTTTCAAGTTCACAAAAAATTGTATGCATGAATTGAAATGCTCAACATAAATTTGAGATAAACCTTCATTCAAAAGTATGAAATATAATCCCTGCAAATCATCTGGAAAAATTCGTTAAAGAAACAGCAAATAAGATAGAAAACATGAGCAATTCTTTTACCTAGACCAATTGATGATGCTACACCAAGTGCCAACCACCAGAGTCCAAATCGAAGATAATTAACAACTTCATGGACATGCTGCAGTATCATCAAGAACTTGAAATCAGAATAAGAAAACAGCCTTTTAGTTTCAACTTGAAAACAAAAAAAATGGAAGCATTTTACGAATGGGGAAATAAGCTTAAATCTGCAAGTAACAAAATCCACAATAAAAACCCACCAACCAAATAATACTTTCTAGCAACATCAACAGTCCATTTTAACATTTTCAGCAAACTTATCACCGCTAGTTTTTTTTTTCTTCCAAAGAATACACATATGGGTATCAATTACTCAATAAAAACCACAAAAATCTACAAAAAAAAAAAGAGTAAGGCAATAACACGTTACCTCTTGATAAGGGCTACCAGTGGTGATGACAAGAATCCCAATACTTCCTATAAAGGCACTTATCAGAAGCAAAAGCCAACCACTTTTTGCAAACAATCTCTGGAGACATTGAACTATAGCCAATACAAAATATGTCAGGGTCTTTATAGGCTGTGTTGCTAGTGTTAGATTCTCTAATTCCTGTCTTTGTTTCTCTCTGATTCCTGCAAAACATAAACAGTTTTAAAAATAGACCTTTAACTCACAATGTAACAAAATAAAATAAAATAAAAGGTCAAAAGCCCTTTATAAGTTTCTTAATTCCCTAAACCTTACGTTAACATAAAATCCTTTAATTCAATTATGAAAATATAAAACAAAATTCGGAAAACCCATTTTTAAGTTTCTTAATTTCCATCATTACCGCATTAAGCTCACTCTAAAAAACCACACAAAAAAAAGTCAGTTCTCAAAAACCCAGAAAAAAAATACTAACAAAGAAATGTAGTTTTTCTCTTTTCCTCCTCATTCCCATTAATTTTCTAGTGAATCTACCAAGCAGATATTTACTACGAAAAAAGTAACAGTCTTTACTTACTAGAAATTGACAAGTCGTTGATGTACTGTTGCTGTGTTTTTGGGGTCTCCATTGCTTGAAGAAGAGAAGAGAATATCAATCAAATGCTCTATCTTTCTTTCTCTTTCACCCTCTCTAAACCAGAACAAAAAATTCGATACCCTTTAAATTCTACGTGCTGTCGTCCTGAGTGTATAAAGACAGGGAAAGAAAGAGCGCCTCGAGAAGCAAAAAAATGGATTGTATTGGAAAAGGAACCAGCCGAAGGAATTTTTTTAAAGAAGAAAGCAATTTCCACGTGAAGGAGACAGCGACAGAGACAGGACAGGGCCTGAAGAACCAGGAAGGACCCCATGATGGCATCGCTACAAGGATTATTATTATTTACGTTGCTGCACGTTACACTCTTTTTTGAGGAAGTCTCAACTCTCAACTGTGCTTGTTGTTTTTATTTAAAAATATATTAAAATAATATATTTTTAATTTTAAAAAATTAATTTTTACATACACTGGTACACATATCAAAATAATAAAAAATATAAAAAAATAATTTTTTAAAAAATAAGACTTTAACCGCAGTTTCCAAATATACATTCAACAAAAGTGCCACAGTTAAATTTTAAGAATGCAGTTTGAAATCAATTCTCATGTTATTTTTTCAAATGTTGTTGAGAAAAGAGATAAATATATAGATATTTTATATAATCTAGTTTTAATATTATTTTTTTATTTTAAGTATATTTAGTGCTTGATTTTTAATTTATTTTTGTGTTATTTCTAAATGTTTTTTTTATTTTTAGTGTATTTAGTCATTGATTTTTATGTCATTTTTAAATATTAAATTTAATTTCCATTCTTGAGTTTCAAAATAGTTATAAATATAATATTCACTAAAACTTCTAAATTAAATTTAAAATGTTTTTAAACAACTTTTTTATGTAGCTTATGGTTACTGTATTGAAATAAAAAAAATATAAATAATAGAGAAAATATAGATTGGTCCAAGTCAATGTAAAAATAAAAATATTTATTATCATAATTTTAAAATCCAATTCGGGGGTTGATTTGGGTTTTTGATCAAGTCATATTGGGTTAATCGTTTTTTTATTTATTTTTTTTAAACCTGGATTAATATAGATCTTAGATCAACTTGTTAGACCAGTCCAAGTTTTATAATTAAAGTTATTATAATATTATTAATTTCAACACTCAATGTAAATTAAAATAAATAAACTAATATCCAATTATATTTTTTTAAAATATATAAGTTTAACAATAATATATAATAATAGTAAAATAGATTTTTTATGTTTTGTCTTCCATAACCCAATACGGTAAACTCATTATCAAATATAATTTTATCTTCATTTTCTTTTAATCAAGAATTTCATAAAGTTAAAAATTGATATCTTATTGAATTTAACTAGAAATATATATCATATGTGGTGAACTAAGTTTAACACCTATGACTCTAATATGAACATTAAGTTTTATTTTAAAATAATGATGATATATTCAGAATAATTTAAATAATTTTCTTAAATCTTAACCATAAAATTAAAAATAAACAAATCAAATAAAAAAGGTAATCTGACTAATCTCTTGATGCACAAGTCACTCTCTTTTTTATAAGTGAAAGCAGCAATCTTGCATTAAAAAAAAATATAAATTTAAAAAAAAAAAACAGATTGAAACTTGCACTCAAACGTTCTATCATAGTAGTAAGAACGAAAGAGAGAGGCAAACTCCCTTGTTACATCAACTCTCTCTCACGGTCTCTCCTCACCCCTCATTCACGCATTCTTCACTTTTCTTGCGTGCGGCAAATTCTGACACTCTTTTCACAAGGTATCGTTACTACTACATCTTGGATTCTCTTTCATGTTCTAAATCTAATTTTTTTTGCAGGGAACCCATCAAACCGTGAACATTTTCTTACACATTTATGCAAAGTTAGACTCAAAATACACGTATTTTTGTGTTGAAGACTTTGGTTTTCATGTGGGTTTTTGATTTAAATGGGAGCTGGTAGGTTATTACCCTCCTTGTCTCTGCTAAATTTGGTTTAGCTTTAGTTTTTTTTTCTTTTCAAATTTAGCAAATTCAACCAGGAAAAGGGTCTTTTTGCTGTCAAGTAAAAGTTTGAGGAGACTTGAGTAGTACTTTATGTTATCCAGAATTGCTTTAATTTTGTTTATTTTTAATCAACTGGGACAGATAGAAATTATAGGATTTTGTCAAACGTAGAAGATGTGACTGGAATGTGAAAGAAGGAATGAATTTTTTTTTTTGGTGAAAGAAGAGAGCAAGAAGATATGTGGATATTGATGTTAATGATTCTTTTGCACCGATTTATTGTTTTAGAGGGGCAACTTAAGTTGCTGGGACAGGATTTAATTTGTTGGCTGCAATCGTATAACAATGAAGGGGAGGTTTTGAGGTATTAAGAGGGATTGGCAAAATTTCTGGTTGGCAATGTATGTGAATGGAGAAGATTGTGTAAGGATTTTGTTTCAAGGAAAGGGAGATAGTGAGTTAAATCTGTCGGTTTTTTGCAGTTTTGTTTCTTAATATGCTTATAAGTGGTCTTTATTCACACATCACAGGGCATGCATGCAAGATTTTTGTGGAATTTGAACTTAACATTTTCCCTCTCTAAGCTTCTACCGTTCTGCATATTCATTTATTATCATTATCAGCATCAGCATCAAAACCGAAGGTGTATTACTATGTTTCTGATATTTTTTTTTTTAATGTGTGTGTTCTTCTTCTTTGAGATCTATGCTATCTTAAATCTGTTGGTTTTAGGATACCCACTCGAACCTAGATTTATTTTGTTACACATATATAAACACTTGGACACAAAGACACTTGCTTTGAGATGGGTTTTATTTATTTATTTATTTTTATTTAGATGGCTTTTCATGCAAGGAGCTAGGAGATTGTTGGAACATTGTGTCTTCTAAAGTTTGTTTGACGTTTTAGTCTTTAGTTATGTAGAATAGTTATTTCTCTTAGCAAAAAGTCTTTTTGCAGGCAAGGAAAGTTTGAAGAGAGGTAATATTTTTCAGGGGCTAAGAAGTACTTTATGTTACTAGAATTTCCTTATTTTGGGTTATTTTTTATATTGAACTTTTGGGATGTGATAAAACTAGAGGAAGGAGTTTGGAAAGTGTGGAAAATGTGATTGAGAAAAGGAATGGGTTTGTTGTGAAAGAAGAGAGTAAGAAAATTTGCAATATATGGATACAAATATCGTGGAACGAGAGTTTCTTTGCATTGGTTTAATAGTTTAGACTTTATGGTGGCAATTAAGTTGCAGGTATAGGATTTTGGTGGTCGCAATCATATTTCAGAGAATGAGAAGTTTCTGGACACAATGAGAGTGGCAAACAGTTCTGGTTGGTTGTGCTTCAAAAGGAAGAAAACAGTGTGTGGCAAGGATGGGAAGATCATGGGAAAGATTTTGTTAGAAGTTTTGTTTCTCTATTTTCTTTAAAGTGATGTTTATTCAGGCTTCACATAATTAACATGGTATGAAGATTATGCTAGGGCTTAGTAGGGCATGCTCCAAGCTTTCTTTTATAGAAATCTAAACTCAAAGTTCTCTGGATTTCATTGAGAATTTGGCATCTAATGGTGACAAGAGAACTAGGGAGGATCAGAGGAGGAAAATAAGAATGTATCAAAGAAGCAAAAGCTGGATAAATCTATGGAGGAGGAGCAATTTGTGAGGTTTAAAAAGATGAAAAAACAGGAGGAGGTGGGTCCTGTTAGGTTGGGTCCAAAGACTTTTGTTTCAGCAGTGGAGATGTTCGATTTTTTCTACAATTTCCTTCATTTTTGGCCTCCCAATCTTAATGTCAACAAGTTTGAGCACATGGTTCTAGTGGAGTTGCTTATGCAGGATCATTTGGAGCCTGAAAAAAAGATTGGTTGTGGGATCCAAGCTTTCCAACTCCGTTTTCGTCCAATGTGGAAGACACGGTGCATCTTCCTCATTTGGGATGATGAGTTTGTTGATGATTTCAGTTTCTGGAAGTGCACGGATAATATTCTTCCCCTGCCTGAGGACACGAGAATAAAATCTGATGCCAGCCTATCTTCAGGTGGTGGTAAGAGTCGCAAAAGGAAAGGTGGTGGTGTGAGAATAGGTGAACACAACCATGGAAGAGGTGGTAAATCAAGAAACTGAATCATTGTCTTTGATTTACCTGGGGTGAGAGGTTTCAAAATGAGGGTTGCTTGTCTTCAACTTTCCATTGTCTGCACGTTGATGTGATTATATAAACAGATTCCATATGGCATTTAGTAGCCTCAGTTTGTTACTCATGAGAGATTAACAAGTTTAAATCTGGACCATCCTTTGTATGTCGATAAACTCTTTTGATTTACTCAACTAAGGAATTTCAACTGAATTTCATCCAGGTATTGCAAATTGCTCAGCTCTGTGTGTGTGCACTTCTATGCCTCTAGCTCCTTCACTCTTTCCCATTCTGAATGAAAATAATGATGTATGCAGTCTCGTGTGTTTTACCATGTGAATAAACATGACATGATGGCTTTTGTGAATTTTAACTTGCTCCTATGCATACTCTGGTCCTTCATTGTCACGTTGGTCTTATTCAATGTGAATCATTGCCATTTAACTCCCAGCACACATACATATGCATGCATACATGTGCTTCAGACCTTTTGAGTTGGTCCTGTTGTAATGATCTAGTTATGTGATTCACATGATTACTTGCTAAAGTTAACCTTTGTCCATATTTCACTGATTGCCTCAAGCTAATGTGTTATTCAGATATTGCACAGTTTGTAATTATTGTACATCTTGGATGGATTTATATTTATGAACGTGATGTGAATTTTCCAACTTTGGAATGGGAAATCTCCAACTAGTCTATGCTCAGCTTCTGCTGCGTCATCTGAGTGCTTCTTTACTGTGAGGCTTTCAATAATCGTAAGCATGTTATCGAGAATGAGGTGCACTAATGCTTGTTTGCCACTTTCATTCAGATATCATGGATCCTCAATTGCCAATGGAAAAGGTATCTTTTGGCCTAAATTCTACTGAGGAAAATAACAAGATAAATGTAGTTCTAGTGGCAACTGGCAGTTTCAATCCTCCAACTTTTATGCACCTGCGATTGTTTGAGCTGGCAAGGGATGCATTGCAATCAGAGGGATACCATGTCATTGCAGCCTACATGTCCCCTGTCAATGATGCATACAAGAAAGCAGGCCTCATTTCTGGGGAACATAGGTTGCAGATGTGCAGCTTAGCCTGTGAAACTTCTGATTTCGTAATGGTTGATCAATGGGAGGTAAACCAAAGCACTTACCAACGTACTTTGACTATTTTGCAAAGAGTCGAGAGTTCATTTACTAATGGTATGAAAATGTCCAGAGAATCCCTTAAAATCATGCTTGTTTGTGGTTCTGATTTACTCCAGTCCTTTAGTATTCCTGGTTTTTGGAACCGTGATCATGTAAGAACCATATGCAGCAACTATGGTGTGGTTTGCATTCGCAGAGAAGGGCAAGATATTAAGAAGATTGTATCTGATGATGAAATTTTGAATGAAAACAAGGGTAATGTCAAAGTTACAGATGATCTTGTACCAAACCAGATCAGTTCAACGCGAGTGAGGGAATGCATTTCAAGAGGGTTGTCCATAAAGTACTTAACTGCAGATGGAGTGATTGATTACATTAGAGAAAAAGGTTTGTACCTGAACTAAGATAAGAAAAAAGATGATTTCTAATCATAGTCAAAGCCTTCTGCATCAACCATATTTCTCTACGTATTTTAAACAGTCAGAATTTACTTAATGAAGCACCGCAACATGAAACTATATACTTGTTTGCATCTTTCGTTTATTCTAACTCATTTATATCTAGATGATTCTTTTCTTCTGAATCCTTTTGAAATACAAAGAATGATCTCTCGTCGATCTTTTCTGCTATCTTCGAGCTGGGGATGTGCTTTTCTATTTTATGAAAGGCTCCTTTGTATCATCAAACTTCGGTTCATGCCATTCCTGAATTCTTTGCTATTAAAACGAGTTCATCAGAATGCATTGGTTTATTCCTCGAGCAACTATGACGAGTTCGGTACTATGAAATAAGTTAAAGCCCATAATTCAATTGCTTGCGCTGAATTCTCTACTGCGATATGATCACCTTAAGATCTGCATTCTCGAGGCAACTCATTCATCAATCTGGATTTAGATGACTTCAAAGCGTTCTCTTTATTATTCAATATGAAATAAAAAATAATATATATATTTAATCGAGTTGAGGTCGACAATATTCATGTTCTATTTATTACACATCAAGTAAAGTAATTGTAAGAAGTTCTATTACACATCAATTAAACCTTACCTAGCCTTCAATTCCCCTCCCCTCCCCTCCTCTCACCAAACCGAACACACCATTAATGTATTGCCCAATTCTCAATTTCACCCCACGAAAGAAAATGTTGTCAACTGGGTCCCTAACATTTCAGATATTTCACAATTGGATCCTTTTGCCGACGTCCTCACATACCGATAGATAAGCAGAAATAACAACCGTAAAAAAAAAAAATAATAATAAATTTCAAAGTCCCCTCATTGCTAGTTAAAGCAAGAAATAGTTGTTGCAGTGGTATGCTGCTGAATTGTTCACACCCATAGATTTATTGCTAGAAGAGCATTTATAATAACTTAAATGTTTGAAAGCTGGCAACGTTTATCTATAATT
>Ga0307507_10006838_pt1 | contig 17052 bp, 12 predicted proteins | sample 7_EM_MG_FD_207223 | JGI IMG/M metagenome (GOLD analysis project Ga0307507, IMG submission 207223) | Populus trichocarpa ectomycorrhiza microbial communities from riparian zone in the Pacific Northwest, United States - 7_EM | ecosystem: Host-associated > Plants > Roots > Unclassified | place...
ATCCAAGACTAGGCTACCGACGACCCCACGCCCCCGTACTACGAATACCCCCCCTCCCTCTCCCCACACCCCTTTATGGGGCTGGGGAAGTTTGTGGCAGGAAGGATCCACCAAATGCGAGCAGCCAAGAGCAACCTGGCTGCCCACCCCTCGTGGTTCGACGAGAACCCTAACCCGACCTGCCCACGATGCCGGACTGGACCAGAGTCCTTCCAGCACGCCATCCTCACCTGCCCTGCCCGCACACGGGTCTGAGATCTCCTGCTGAAAGCGGTCTCCTCCCTGGCGCACGATGCAACAACATGGTCCGATCCCCTCCTCATACGAGCACTAGGCGAGTACATCCCAGACACGAAAACCGGCTTTCCCCCGGACATGCTCCCCGACCACTATTTCTCCCCCTTTGCTTCCCCTACCCAAGATTGAAAAACACATGGTTCCCCGCGGAGGTCTCTTGTTTGAGTTTCCTACGTTGTGGTTATCTGGATGTTTAAATTCCTTTCGTAAGATGTTTCCTTGCAAAAAACGCGCAAATGAGAAGTAGTTTAGCGTTGTAATTTCCTTATATTTTTGTTTCCATAAAGGAACGACGGGCAAATGGTTTTGGCCTAAGTACTTTCAGTATATCGCGGTGGACTAGGGAGATGGTTTCTTTTGTTGAAATGTTTTGATTTATAGGTTTTGTTCTTTCCATAGCTAGCGCTGCACGAAGCTTCTTGTACCTAGAAACAATGAACACATGATAAAAAAAAACAAAAAACAAAAAAGACATGGGATTGGGGTTCTTCACACAACCATCTAAGTTCTGTCATACTATCTACTTTCAATACAAAAATCTTTATCTATCACGCTTTCGGAAATCAACACACGACTGTCTTATGTGAGCCTAGCCATTGACGTTGCTAGATTAGAGTCAACGGGCTTAGCTATCGCAACAGCTATTGGGCTAAGAGACGTGATCGTTAGGATACTATCGGTTACCTGCTGCAAGTATCACTCCGGCGAGAGAGGATTGTAACAAGTTACTTCTTCAGTTCGCATCGAGAATCCAGTAATACCCAAACATACTTAGCTATTAGGAACTACTTGGTAGTTGCGATATAGTAAGAAGTTTGTTACAACCACTTAGTCTAAGCCTCTGGTACTCAGTCTCGTTATATACCGCGCTTTGGTATAGAGATAGTATCGTTACCCAATCGATTTCCACCACCACCCAGGAGGCTGTTACACCCCATATTTTTATGTAATGTTTTCAGGCTAGCTTTTTGGAGTCTTCATAGATATTGTCTATAAGGTTCCGGTTAGCCTAACAAGTGTATTTAAGCTCAGCTATTGTTCGGACTTAGACAGGGCAGTCTTCGACCGACAGAGCTTTCCATACACTTGATTGAAGAGTTACTTCTTCAGTAGTTCGCTTCCAGAATCCATTACACGCCACTGGTACTTAACTATTACACTCATCCTGGTAGTTGCAATATGGTAAGAAGTTTGTTACAACAACTTAGTCTAAGCCTCCGGTACTTAGTCTTGTTAGAGAGTGTACTTTGGTATGAAGATAGTATCGTTACACCCTCAATTCCCGCCACCACCTAGGAGGCGGTTACAAGCTGCATTACAAGGGATTTATAATTGGGGTGGCCTTCCGGGGCAAGGTTATATGTTTGAAAGGGCCCCGGGCAGGGAGATTGACCCATGATGGATGACAGGAGTAGCTTCCTGTCATTGAGGCAGTATCTGGGAATGGGCGTGTGCTAAGGCCAATCAGTATTAACAAAGGTCAAGCGCACTACCTGGGCTGGTATCTGAAGCTAAACAAAAAAGATTTGGCCACTTTTGGGTTTCCAGAGAAGGGGTAGAGCACAGCGGTATTGGAGTTACAGTGGTTGAAAGAAGTTTTTTGATTCTGAAACTCGCGAGAGGTAAATGTTTTCGAAATTAATACTAGACAAGGTATTTGTTTAACTAATCTTACTCGCTAGTGCTGCTGGAGTGTATCGCCTATTAATACTCGATGGGTACACGTCACATGATAACTAGGAATTCTTTGACTATTTCCTCAATGTCAAGATAATTCTGTTTTGCCTTCCCGCCCACTCTACTCACCTCCCCCAGCCCCCAGAGCTAGCTTTATTTAGCCCATTACAGAGGTATTATAGCAACAGGCCTAATGAGTTTATCAGAAAGGAACATGCAGCTATACACAAGGGGGAAGCTTTACCGTAAGTGGTTCCCCTATTCAATATATTACTTCCTAAGCGCTAATGTTAGGTACAACAGAATCTTGATATCTGCACAACCACTCAACTTTACCTCACGGAATATTAGAGCAGCTTGGTAAGCAATAGAAATTATTTCTTTCAATTGGCGGCGTGTACTTGGTGAGTGCAAGTGAGAACAAGAAATTGTTTCAGAGTCGGAAGGCTTCGCAATTGGAGGGCCGTTACAGGTACTTAAAACACCAAGAGCCTTAAGTCGCATGACAAGAACTGCTATTAGTCTTGTTACTAGGAATACCCCCTCTTCCTAAAAGCTGAAATCCCTCCACTCCGGCCTTTCTGAAGGCTTCCAACAGACCATTGCCGACAAGTTGGTCGCGGAGGAAGCTCACCCCCTCTTCCAGGAATTAGTAGGGAAGGAGAAAGCAGCCAAGGCCTCCGACCGCCGCAAACTCACGCAGGCCACTCTAGTAACTTCAGAGACAATCCTACAGTACGAGAAGACCGTGAGAGTTGATGCTGCAAAGGCAGCAAGAAAGGCAAACAAAGCATCCCGCATCACCAATTCTCGCCAAACACCCACAATTCAGATACACCCAGCAACCACCACCTCAGCTGATCCTACTCTTGGAACTCCCGCTTCTGACCACCAAGTGGCCTTTGATGAGGCGGACCAGTTATAGGAGGAAATGGAAGCTTTAGTGGTTGGCAGGGAGGGAATTGGTGAAAGTAGTTGGGGGTTAGCTGGGAGTGCGATTAGGGTGAGGGGGAGGCGTGAACCTTTCTGAGAATCTATGGGTTTTTTTTATTTGGAGCTTGCACAATGCTATCTTAGATATGGGGCAATGGTTTTTCATTCTTTTCTATTATTTAATGTTTAATGTTTAGCTTGTGTCGAGCCAGAGAAGTGCTATGACCCCGTCCGAAAATGTCCCTGACTGCGCCATCCGGGGGTGAGCCGGATACCTGTCGTGAGCCGCTTCCCCGTAAATCACGTTACATATTTCTCTAAATTCTAGCTCTCCTTCATTTCCCTCCTCCTATTCCCCTCTCTATTCCCAATTAATTCCCTCCCACCTTCCCAGTGTCTATCTCGTCCATCAACCCATTCACAAAATCACACGAGCGCACCCCATCCAGAAGGAATATCCTCCTAAGTATGTCGTGCGAGTCTAGCGGCGCCGGTGATGTTACTTGTTCTACGAATTATTGGGGATCTCTTTGACATGTTTCTAAGAGGTATAGTGTTAGCGGATGCACGGCCTTAGTGGAGAGGGATAGGGTGTTGGTTTTTTGCTCAATGGCCATTGCTGAACAGGGGACAACAGCCTCTGAAGGGTGAGTTAATTTTAGGGTGGAGATTTCCTCCGCTAGGTCTTCATTTGGGATTTGTGTCGGTGTTGGGAAAGGGAATTGGTATATGGATGGAATACTGGAGTGTTGGTGGTGGCCATGGCGGGGAGAGGGCGGAGGTGATCTCCCGGAGTGGGAAGACATAAAACTGAACCCCTCTCGACAGTTAAGGCTCCCAAGTCTCAACCCCAGAGGACAACCTTGATCATAAAATTACCCCACTTTGTAGACGGTGGCGGCCCAATCTTTGGTGAGAACTCCAGCAAATATCGCTTGGGGTGGTATTATTGATGGTGACAGAGGAGCAAGGTCTATGTTTTTTTGAGACTCCCCGGTACTAAAGCGAATACCACGGATTTATTCTCACCCGCCCAACCATCGGTATGTCTCTCTGTACTTACCAGGAACCCCAAGCTACCAAGGAATAGTATGTTGCAACGCTAGCTGTTTGATATAGTAGAGTACCGATTAGGATACACTAGTCTTAAGGAGATCAATACACTCGTACCCCGCTATCCCGGATCTCGCTAATCCTGATACCTCGCCGTCCTGTATGAATCTCAGTAGGTTCTGAATTTCTTTACACCAAAACCGGGCCACTTGTCCCGGATGGCTCGGTGTCCCGGACAAATGCTTCGGATTTTGGCCGTCCGGGATAGCGGGTAGCGAGTGTAGTACTATCTCGCGGCACTCTCAAATTCGTCTCCACCACAAATTCGGTTTCTGGGCGATGTCTAATCTCCAGGTTTAGTAAGCAACAGAGACTACCATGATACGATCTCGGAAAACACCAAAGACTGGACAACAGAGACGACAAAAGCGCCGATAGTCGCGCAAAGAAAAATGTCTCGTCTAAATAATTAGACAGAAGTAGGTTACTGGACAGCATTACGCAAGCGTACTATCATAAAAACCCCACTAATTAGACCTTATGTTAAGGCTTCTAAAATTGTCTCTCCTAGATACTCGTAAGCGCAGATACAGAAGCAACCCCCTCAGTACTGTGCACCCCTATGACAAAAATACAAAATCTCCCAGAAGACCAGGAAAGGCAACTCCAACACTCTACCGTGGTGTTCAATTAGGCCCCTTTAAGGGTTCACCTATGAACGGCAGCCTAGCAGCGCTGTGTGGTGACAACTATTAAGGGGACTTCGCAGTCGGAGATCTGTTGAGGTGAGGGCAAAAAACTATATTCATAGTTTCGTGGTGTAGTTGGTATAACACCCAGCTGCAATTTTCAGTTTACAGGTTGGTCACCAGTTTGACTCTGGTCGAAGGGACTTTTTTTGTGAGCTTTTTTTGTCCCGGCGACCCAATCTCTACAAGATCTGACACTTCTAGATCCCTTGTGAGGCTCTCTACTGGAGCACCATCCAGCACCTCTCCACATCCGTTGTCATCCATTGTGCGATTGAGGCACCCGTGGAGCAACACATTCAAACAATTAACTTTGACCCAGCGGGACTCGCCTGCCATATCACCTAAATAGGTGGTGTCTCTTACTATAATAATAAAACAAGATTAAGCATTTCATCTGATAGCCCGCCCCCGCCCCTGTTTTCTTTGTAGACGAATAAATTGATTGAAACCCCTCTAGGATATAAAATAGAGCCGCCTTACAAATGCCCCTCTATCCCTACTTTTATGGGGCACACTCTTAGTTTTTTTATGTTTATGCGGGGCCAAAAATGCTATGTATTGCAGGACAGCTAATCCGAGGGGCCCGAGTCCTTGGTTGTGAGTTATAGAGTAAGGAAAATCTTGCATTTCTGATTTAGAAACAAAACATTTGCCGCTCACATTATGCGCAAAATCTTGTACTACTATCCTACCATAAGGCTATCTTGAAGAGTAAGTATCTTTATTATTTCTAAGAAGTTGTGTTACTTTCCACTTGTTGCTCCTTAAGAAACACGATTGTTGATGCAGGGCGGCGGTTCTCGCAAATGTTTTCAAGTCTGATATTTAATTTGTGCCCGCGTAGCTTTTGCTTTTTGTTTTGGTATTCTATTACGGTAGATGCTCATTGGTGGGTTTTGTGCGAGGAAGCAAGTTGTTGCATTTCTGGAGGAAAACCTGAAGGAAAGGTGGATCCTCGCCCTCCCACTGGCTGCTTCCGTAACCATAATCTCTGCTCTAGCTCCTGCTTGCTTAGGATTATTTTTGCACTAGATGCCTACTTGACCCGCCATAAACATGCACCTGCGAAAGCCGTTTGGTCATTTCTACCTGCTCTCATCCCAGCGCTGCATTCCTTTTTCTTTTATCCTGAATCCCTATATTTTATTCCTCCTCTTTAACAATCTTCCCAAACATCCAATATTGGCATCGGCAGCAGTTAGATTTTATCGGGCTGGGGGTTGGGCGGCGTGGTCTGTGTACAGTTTGTTTTGATGGTTGTTTGCTCTTGCTTGCCTTTCACTTATACCTACTCTCTGTTTCTGTACGTTTCTTCACTGGCCGGAGTGCATTGAGTTTGCTTAGTGTTATTATGGGAGGTTTACCTAATAGTCTAGTTCTAGAATTTTCATAGCCAACCTAGATAGTCAAATCCCAGCCATGTTCCAAAGTGTTTACCGTAGTTGCTACTATCCCAAACTTCCGCTGTTAAACGATAAAAACGTGAAATTGCTTTGGAGCTGAGGTTGCAAACTTTGGAAGCTAGACGGCATACGAAATAAACACCGGACTATCCATTTGCATGGACACCTCCAACTTTCAAGCCCCTCTTGAGAGTGGTTGCCGTCAATAAGCAAATGAACCTGGAATTTAAAGATATAGCGTACTCCACGGAGAGTCGAAACATACGATAACACAAAATAGATATAGAGAATAGTAGTCAGAAAACTTCAAGAAAATAAGAGCAAATACGGCACCAACGAGGCAACAGTGAGAGACAAGATAACGATAGCGAGCAAGGAGTTCTATTCTCAGCATACTTAGCTTACTCGCTAAACTGATGGAGATAACAAGTGTATATATGAAAATCAAAACGCTCTTCACAACCTTCCAAGAATTACCACACGTTTCCACTTCCATCCACACATGTCTCCTCATCATCTTGTCTATCCCTCAAAAAAACAAAAGGAAAGAAAACATTCTGTGTTATCTTTAAAGAAAGGAAAACACTCCACAAAAACTTCCTTTCATTCCCGTCCATTCTCATAACCGTGGATCAATGAAACATCTTTCATAACCTCTGTGCTTTTATGAAACAAAAGAAACTAGCATGCCGAGCAGCATTTCCAACAGGAAGAAGGGGGGCGTGATGGGGTTGCCTTAAAGAGCGGTTTTTTTGGATATATATTGGGGTAGAGGGACGCGGGATGATGTCTACCAATGGTAGCAGTTTATTTTAGTTTTGGAGAGAGCGCTGTTCTAATCGGGTGCTCGGCAGGATGTGTTTCACTTGTCTGGATGGCACGGGTGGCACTTCGCAGATACTGTAAGATAGGCTAGGGTGGTTGAGTTCGTTTTACTTTGGGAACACTATAACGCTTGGGCAATCCTATTCCACTGCCGACAGTTCAGGCAAATTAGGAGCACGAGAAAAAAAGAAATTACAAAGAAACAGTTTGAATTGACGTGAGGAAAATAGAGAAGTACTACTACCCCTAAGCAGTGCTGGGCACCTCAATGGTTACCTTGAACCCATGTTCCTTCAGACTCTCGAGGATGGAGAAGGCTGGGGTAGCGTAAACAAGATCTCGATAGTCATGACCACCAGTAATGATACCTCCAAGACGTCCTTGACAGTCTACAATCGCAGCGCCGGAATCCCCCTCGAGTGCAAAAAAGGGGAATTTGCTATCGTCGTAGGGGCAGATGACCCATTCCATTGTTGTCTGAAGAGGGGTGTTGGCAATATACCTCCGGGCGAAGGAGTTGATTTCATTGGCCCTTCCGACTGTTAGTCCCGTGCGCGATCCCCGTTTCATCACAATCAGACAGGGACGATCGTTTTGGTCTAACATATGAGGTTCTGACAGATCTTTTTTTGGAATGACACCATGTATTTTAAAGATCCGTGTAGGGGGGTATTTGAAGCCATGACAATTGCGTGGATTTTGGTATAACATCTGGGTCAACTGTTGAGGCGATATCTCAGTTCCGAGGTCGATAGCATTTCCGGTAAAAGAATCGGGAGCGATCTTATCAGGAGCGATTTCAATTAAGGCATAGTCCTGGGTGAAATTCTTTTGATTGAGCACAATCGGAGGGGAAAAACGGAGAAATCCGAGGACCCTATTGGCCTCTTCACCCCAGTGCTTTGTGACATAGTCATGGTGTTTTTGGATGCCATCAATTCTTTTATTTGCCTCGGCCATAATAGTCTCAGCATAATCCCGTCCGGCTTGATCAGTTCCCGCTTCCTTCAGGGACCTCTCCCCATAGTCGATTCTGACTCGCTCATTAATAATTGATTGCTCAATTTCCTCTAGGTAGGTTCGAAACCGACTGGGGCTGAAGAGGAGAACGTTAAGACGTGGCTGACTTGTAAACTTCCTGTCGTACAATTTGTTGTCATCGTGTTCATCGAACAGAACATGCCGGGCAGTGATGAGATATATCTTGGAATCACCATCGACGACGTAGAAGCCACCAGTGCCGTTTGCCTTTGGTGTCTTTTCACCACATATCGAAAGCCCCAAGGTTGAGGTTAGTGGCTCAAGGAGGTCAGAAATAGGGTTGTAACTTGGAACAGACGTCTCTAGTGGTGGACCTGCATAGTGGCTAACGATGGACTCTCGGATTTCAACCTCGACATCATCAATTTTATGTTTCAGCAAGACCTTCTTGCATTCGAGAGCCATAATGTGACCCTGCTGTCGATTCAAAGTATTAGGGATTACCCCGATCCAGACTATCAACGGTGCGGCTGCCTCCGTAGCATAGCCGATTCGCACGACATCGGTACTGGTCCAATCAACATCCTTCGCCTCCATGAGAGCATGCATCTCCAAGGCAATCTCGTCCTCCCACAAGCCTTTAATTTTATGCTGGCCAGCTGTGCGAATAGTCTTTCGCACAAGAAAGGCTTCAGGCCCACTTGGTGGCTGCCATTCATTCATTCCGGTACGTGCAACAAGAACAGGTTTCGAATGGAGCCCCTTGTAGTAAAGCTTGGCTTCTAGATCAGAAATTGTAGATCGCGGCAATGGAGTAGTTGTCATATTGGTATCCATTTCGGTAGTAGGAGCAAGATGTGGAGTTGTGGTTTCGGTTTTGGATGCGATGGCGGTAGTCAAGTGTGGGATCGCAATTGTGTCAAATTTCTGTAAACCGAAATCCGGTAGAGTGTGCGATGGAAAAGGGGCCAGCCTTGGGGCAGTTGCGATTTCCGGGGGGCTCTCAGACAGGGTTTCTTCCACGGTAGAGAAGTTGGTATTGCCCACTTTATGAATGAAATTAAATGTGGCCACATCGCAAGTATGCCCCTTCTCCTAGAAGGGGGGATTGCACTCGTGACTGTTTCTTACTAATAGAAAAGGTTAGACGGACAAAAATTATATTTATTGGGAAGCACATACAACTCATTTTTTAAAATTTAATGGTCTTCGAGCAGAAACTACCTGCTGAGCCGTAGCAGAAAGATGATTGAGGCAACGGGGGGGAGTGAGGGCAATGGTCAGCGATGAAATGTTACAAGAGAGGAATTTATGGGGCAGGACTGCCTTTCATAATGTTTCTCCTAGTCTAGGTTAGGGTTTAGTACAGCAAAACCTGCTGAGCGGCTTGGTCAATTTTTGTATGATATCATACCTATTAAACGAACATGCTAGCGCATCTCGGCCCTGCATGACAACACGCGTGTATTGTGCACAAACCGAGTACACCCATTCTCCCGCTTTGATTAATAATGAGTGACTAAAGGAGACGACTAACAAAGTGGCGGCAAGATTGTTGGAAAGGCCGGGGGGAAACACCATTGGCGAGAGAGAGTGATGGCTGGTGATTTTTATCATTCGGCAAGAGTCAGATGGAATTAGGAGGTGAAAGTTTTTCTGCTTCTGACTAAAATCACAACCGGTAAATAGAAAGCAGTTTGTAATTATAGGAAAGGGTGGAGAAGGTTAAAATAATGGATGACGGCGCTTGTCGGTTCGATAGAGTATAAATTCAGCCCGGTTCTTCACTTCCGGGGGAAAGCATTCGTGATATAGTGATGATGGTGGTAACAATTGTGAAGGGATAAAAGGGGAGGGTGGACTCGACAACCAGAGTGGGAATGAAAATGAAGATAGCAAGGTGGAGGCAATAAAGTAGTTTTATTCCAAATCCCTACCACAAACTTGAACCCAAATCAAGGGAGCAAATTAATCAACCGATTAACCAACCAGTAGAAGCATCACAAAAAAAAAAATACAAAATAAGAAGAATAAATAAAAATAAGAATTGTGGATACCTAAATTGGTAGAGGGAGGGAAATAGAGGAAATAAAACGGTCTTGTTGGCAGGCAGACATCCGGGGCAGGCCGAACAAGGCTGCAGGAGCAGGGAAAATCGTCAAAAGAGATCTTCCAATTGGGAAGCTAGGACTCGTGCCACTGCTAGATCAGACAGACAACGAACTGGTTAACAAGCGGTTCCAAACCAACAGAAAGTGTTAGTCTGTACCCGGACAGTGCTTAAGCACCACTTTGACATGAAGAAAGAGAAAGTAAAAAGGGAAACCTCCACTTGGGGGTCGAACCCACACCCTTCGGGCCTCTGGAGTAGGGGTCTCTCGCGCTACCATTGTGCCAGCCGGGTGACACGGGGAGGTTCGTCAGACAACACTATGAAGAATCATTGGACTGGGAAGGCGAGAAACGAGGTTCTCCCTTGGTTTTTTTTTGGTTGCGGAAGGACTAAAGGTTGGTTGGTTAGCAGGCAAGCCAGGATGCGGCTCTGCAGGAGCTTGGGTTCTTGGTGACTTTGTCACATGGGACAGGCTTGCCTGCCTGCATTCCTGTGCGACGTTTTTTTTTTTTCCTCCAGCGCTTCGGTTCGCGGGTGGTAACGATGGATACCGGCACCGGTAGGTTTATTGAGTGGAAGCTGCTGGGCTAATCGCATATCGCAGGATCCGAATGTTCGTGTGGCTATTTCGGCCGTATTATGGGTTGCTCTTTAGCTTCATTTCTTTTCAGTGTCTCACAACCAAGAGGCTGTTGCCGACAGTTTCCGGCCGGGTAGGCCCCCATGATACACTGCTGGCTTGGTTCAAGAGAATAATACCAGTGCACTATCGGGAGCGCTGGATTCTAGCCGAACTTGCCAGATGGAGAAGAGAACCAGAGTCAATTTCTTGCATTCCACGGTAAACTATTTTCTTGCCGTGGCCACTGCCGCGTGGAATGCGGGGATGACTAGCACTTGTAAATGGTCAGTATCGGTGTGCTACTTGTACTGTACTATTTCTGGTAGCAAATTATTACCTTTGCCTTCATCTTTATTAATGCGGATGGCCGAAAGAAGCAATTTTATTTTCGCTAACAGGTAGTGGGTGTGTGCCGCAGTGGCGTTACTCATAGGGAGGCTCTTTGTGTCTGAAACGCCGGATTCTACCGATAGAAGAGTATTGGGTTGCGAGTTCTTGTAGGAGAAGGGGGGCTAATGTGACTTGTTATAATCTAAATCCGGGCGATAGAGGATTAAGTATGCTAAATGAGAGAATTTGATAGGATTTCGAAGTTGGGGCATCGGCTTTGTCGGCGGGAGATATACTCCATCCGCGGCTACCATTTATACAGCCCCCCTTGACGCTACTTCAAGGGGACAAGCAGCATTCCACACAAACAAGAGTGTCTAAGCAAGTACAACTGGGCAGTTTTACCCTCATATTGTGAGTCCGGAGGTATAGCATGCGGAGGCAGTGGGCAAGTTGTAACTTCAATATGCTCCACGCTTTCGGTAAAACTGGATATATCTCACGAAGTGCTTGACATGAGCTTGATTCTCAAGTAATTAGGCTATGTTCGGTAGAGAGTGTCTTGCGGTCCTTATTATTTTCTGCGCCGCCAGCGATGTCCTTTATATACACAAACCCTCTCTAAAGGAAAAAAATATTCGTCCAAGTCCTCCGCTTCGGGTCCATTACCGTTTCTTTCTTTCCAGACAACACCCTCAGCACATCTTTCTTAATCCCTTGCATCTGTCTCCCTTACTTACAGAGTTTTCCTTGTCTTTCCCTTCCTGCCCATTCCTGATACCTTCGCCTGTTTCGCTTCCATCATAGTGTGACACTCGTTCGTTCTATCTTCTAACTAACCTTAGTTCCCAACCCCCAGCACCTCCTGGTGCGAGTTCCTGCATCTTCCCAAAGCGTCTACGCTGTACCTAACCTCTCGCTCATACACACCATCGCTTCAACTCCCATGTCGCCAAACTATCATCTAACAACGGTCCTCCTGATCCAAACATTCGGTCCAGCAGTTCGTGTCGTAGATATAGAACCTTCGTGAAAATTCTAACAAATTCTTCGATGACTCACAACCAAAGCTGTCTTACCACTGCAAATAACGTAACCCAATACAAAGGAATGACATAGAAAAGAAACGTAGCCAACAGGGCCGTTGTGAACGACATGTTCAACACAAATATTAAATGATGGACACTTAATTGTTGTGCGCTAGATACACATCACTCGGTGGCCTGGCTTTCCATCAAGCGCGTTACCTCATTGCATTAAAACGACTAAAAAGCTCAAACTCCATTCTCTCCTCAGCTTTTGGGCCGCTCATGATCTCGGTCATGATGTCCGAACCAGGTGGGAAATCATTCTCCAAATAAGGCTCTCCAAGGCCCTTCACATTGACCAATACCGCTTGGCGAAAATGCCAACGTAAAAGCTGATCGGCCGGTCGAAGAGGATTTTCGAGGAAGGTCTGGTCAAGGTGACGACCGGCGATGTTAAACCAGGTGGTCTCGCGTGCGAAACACATAATTTTGTAATTATCCTATGTAAATATTAGCAATGAAAACCTGACAATCTAGTTGCTCATACGTCTGGATTGATTGACACTCCATAGGCATCAAACAATGCATGCATGTCCGCACTGAGCAACATCCCATTCTGGACAGAGTGAATCGATCCGTCTGATTCGTTGGGAGGTGGAACGGTGATCCAACGTCTGTAGTCAGACTTATTCCAGTGATCCTCATATGCCAAAGGGAAGATATGAGCGACTTCGAAGCAGATCCATATGCCAAGTTCAGGTTGCAGTACAGGCCTGCCAGTTATAACGCATCGACGGTCGCGCTCACGTATGGCATCGCGAAACGATGCGATGCGAGTTCCAGACTGCAACGAAAGGGCACGAAGTAGCGGAGCCTCTTCGGTGAGTGTGATGGAACCTGTTTGGAGTGAGTAAAGACCATGATAGGACAATGTCGCCGACAGGATAGTGTCGCACCTGGCAAATCTGGCTGCAACCGCCTGGGGCAAACCGTGTTTACCTACTAATACCCTTCATTTTGCTAGAGATGCGACATTATCCTATCGACGAAATTGTCTTATCCTGGTCTTTATATGCCAACGAAGAAAGCGGAGAAGAGGCCTACCATTACTGACGATGAAGTAACTCCCCGGTTGAAGGGGTTTCTCATCCCTTTCAACCAGCTGTTCGTTATTGTCACGCAGATCGAAGGTATCGGTAAAAAGGCAAATGATCTCCACCATACAGTAGAGATTGGCATTGGTGATGCCTTCCGCAGTCCAGAAGCCTCCAAGCAAAGTATCCCTGTGGTTGGAATCATAGATGAAGGTATCGCGCCCAACCGCACGATTAGCAGGTGGCATTTGTTTGACTATCTTGGTTGGTTAATATTTTGATTCTTACACAGAAGAAGGGAATGTTTGCGTTGGTCACAGGGTGTGAATTGACAAGGGTGTCTAGGCAATGGCTGGATAAGAAGCAAAGTGGCAACTGAAAGATGCAGCCATGGACAAAACCGCAAACCGGGTAATCCTTAGAACCAACCCTGAGTCCCATGCCTAGCCAACAATGCTAGCCCTAAAATCGCACATACCTATTGCAACGCTGGCTACAGGCGCCCAAGCTCCTCAGCCAAACCAATGGCACCACCAGTTTTTGTGTTTTCACCAACCTCGTAGGCTTAGAGACCCTGCTTTCCCTATGAAAATTTCGTTAGAAATTACGCCGCAATGATCTTTTCCTTCCGCTCTACTTCAACATGCTACATATAATAGCCGGATACCCTCCTATTCGCTTCGCTCATAGTCGGGAAAACCAAGTGTTACGCAAAAGCAAGCGTTACGCTCCATTTTTATTTTTATTTTTTACCACCGAAGGTTCCACGCATCAACCTACACAAACCTATCAGTAGACTAGGAGGGTCAACTAACACGGGAGCTCAGCGAGCACTAGACTAAAAATGACTTAGTAAGCGTTTATTTAAGCAGTGATATTGTTTGGTCTGTTCATTGAACCCTCCTGTTCGTTGACCCCCCTCTGAGGTTACTCGAGTTGCTCCGGGGAATATCAACCAGCTTCTAGGCGAAGCAGATCCCCTTTCAACAACTCTAATCCTACTTTCGGTATCAGCGAACCCCCCACTAGGCCAATCCAGCTCTAATGGAAGGCCAACCTTTGACACCGTCCAATCCAATTCTCCCTGGTCTGGCAAGTCAATTCTCCCTAGCCCGGCCAATCGTTCTTCTTGCTTAAGGCAATCATTCACCATGCTCTAGCCAAACCTATCTTCCGGCTCAGGCAATCCTACTGTCCCTTCTGGCCCAGGCAACCTTACTCTCCCTTCCAACCGATGCCTCTCCCAGGCCCAGCTATGCCTGTCCTCTACCTTGGCGAATTCTACCTCTCAGCCAGTAAAACATTGTAACTTAGATAATAATACTGATACTCCGGAGAATTGATATGTAAACTTTGAGTGGATATATTGTATTATGTAAGCCCAATTCTTCAAAGCCGAGTAGGTATGTTTTAGAATAACTAGATTGTACAGGAAAGGAAATATGAAAGAGAATGAAAGGAGAAAGACGCCAAATGAAATCCCAAAATGAAGAAAGCCCCATGCTGTATACCAGTTGTTGTTCCGCCGTTGCAGGTGTTGGCCCTTGTCGTGGGAGATCGTTACCGCCGCTATGACCCAGTGACAATGAGGGCGCATTGAAGTTGCACAGGGGTGGGTGGCGGGCGAAAAAGAACACGATCAATGGAAAGTATAGGAACGCGAGATGTAGGAACGCGAGGTGTAGGGAGCGTGGTGGTCAAGAGTTGGGGGGATGGCGAAGGTTGCTATGTGTGAAGAGGAAGCCCACGGGCCCACTATCCGGGAGCTATGACCCCGCACTGCCCAGGCAACCGGCCATTCCTTTTTCCACAATCCTCCGGACCAGCAACCTTGCCCCGGCAAGAAACCGTTACGCTTTGCCCAATTGGCAATGGGTTTTGACAACCCCCCATCTATTTGTCCAAAAAAATAACAAAAAAACCGGAGCGTAACGCTTGGTTTTCCCGACTATGAGCGAAGCGAATAGGAGGGTAACCGGCTATTACCCGTACTACTCTGTGGGAAATCTCAGTGTCATGGCCGCACTTGGTGCGGGAGGTGCCCGCACTACACGGCCGCACCGGTACGCCCAAGCACTAGACAAAGGACACGGAAGCTATGAAAAAAATATCACACCCCTGTTTTCTTCCCTTCTTATCTTTCTCTCACACACCTTTTCTTCTTCTACACCTCTTTCCTTAAGTCTTTCCCTTCATCAACTTAACACAATGAATTATGATTTTCATCTCCGCATAATAGAGGTTTTGTGTCTCCACTTAAGCCGTTCCACTCCGCTGCGTAAAGCCCCCACCATTGATCATTATCTGCATCGAATAATTCCAACAACTCTTAGGACCAGGGGGTAGAGTGCCGCGTGAGTGCCCATGACGAGAGTATCGTGATCCATTATGTGAGCGGATTACCTCTTAGCGGATTGTGCTAGATATCGACGACAAAGACATCACGATAACGTATTCCCCGCCATGGCGAGAGCCAACCACAGCAAGCCATCTACAAGTATAGGCACTGTGATTGGCTGAACCTCAGTCCAGGTTAGATAGTGGCTAGTATTTGGGTGGATGGCCCACTATGGCGTGGAATACGTTACATGTTTTTTTTAATTGTGAGCCTTCAATCGACGGCACTCTGCTGATCAGTGTTATTCACTAATCGTTGATCTAGAGCTTGGCGGTAGCGGGGGTTGCCAAATCAATTCGTTCACCTGATAGTAGGAACTTAGCGCGGCTGTGTTTCAGTCATTTCATTCTTAACTAACTATCCTCCAAATTAAAATGTCCAGCACTAACTTATTTTAGTAATCGTGATAGGAAAACCTTCGGCTGTGAAATTGGTGTAGTTCTCGGAATACTGCAAAATCTGTATTCCTCAGTATGGCCATGATGGAAGCAAGAAATTCTGCGTAGATTTCCTCCCAGTAGCCCAAATAAGTTAGTGCTGGACATTTTAATCTGGACTGAATGTCTCAACAGCTTAAGGGATAGTACTTGTGCATCGACTTTACCTCTCTCGGCTAGAGCCCCAATCCGAATCCCTGCTGTGGCATCTTGGGGGGGAAAGAACTCCCCAAAATTACCAAATGAACTCTTGCCCCAAAGCAAAGGTAGCGAGCAAGAGAAATCGTTGTTTTTTTGCTTTAAATGTTCTACTCAAAGTCAAGTATCATACCTTTTTTATGTTGTCTTTCGGTTTTTCGTCTCGGCAGGTGATGGATGCGTGGGCCCGAGTGTGCTTTGGTCATTTATATGTTTGTTAGTTCTGTTTCTTTATAAATTCCGACAGCGATGGGAAGGTTCACGGAATCTCTATCGCTGGATGATTGGATAAATCTTTCCTGAGCGAGTGGATAAATATGAATATAATAATAATATTATTATTATACAAATATATAAAGGGTTGGCGGACAGGTAAATTGACCCGTTCGCGTTAAATCTGGAGCCGACGGTGCAATAATCCTATCGTGACTGCTCCGAACAAGCCTACAACTGGCTACGATAAAAAGACGCTAGGAACGAAAACGAAAAGAAACAAACGCCACCTAGTAAAACCGATCTCGGAACCCCTCTCCTAAGCATGAGTCCGGGTACCTGACACCTACCAGCAGGGTAACGATGAAAAAGTAGAGAACGACTTGAACAACAACAACAATGTCAGAATAACGTGATAAGAAAAATAAGAGCATGCAAATGATGAGAAAGGGTTTAGGAAGGGAACTATCGATTTATTAATTGATTAAGTAGAAGGAGAGGGTGGGCCGTAGCTGCAAAGTAGTGAAGATTTTTGTATGAGAGGAAAAAAAAAGGGAACTGCCGGGAGTGTACTGTTAGTATAAGGTTTCTTTCTCCTCTCAAATGATTCTTTCAGCTTTCTATATATTCAAGTTGTGTAAGTTCTGCTTCTTTATACGCTCCTTTATTTCTCTTGTTCCTATGTACTTTCTTTCAAT